>Ga0228535_1000112_pt1 | contig 251377 bp, 255 predicted proteins | sample SJ1metagenome_FD_168457 | JGI IMG/M metagenome (GOLD analysis project Ga0228535, IMG submission 168457) | Enriched culture of PCE-dechlorinating microbial communities from Ithaca, New York, USA - SJ1 | ecosystem: Engineered > Modeled > Simulated communities (microbial... > Unclassified...
CACCGCCGGCATCTCGCACGGCTCAGTGGTGATGTGCCCCTCCGCCCATGCTGAGGGCAAGCTCATGTTCCCACGGGGAACGCGGCGGCGGACGCTCGAGCGGTTGCTGGAGAACGATCAGATCGTGTTCCGTTACGTGAACCCGGACGGGGAGTATGCTGGCTACCCGTGGTGCCCGAATGGCTCCATCTACAACATCGCCGGGATCTGCAACCCGGCCGGGAACGTCCTGGGGATGATGCCGCACCCGGAGAGGGCGCTGAGAAGGGAGACGCACCCCGACTGGACCAGGACGCCGGGGAGGGAGGAGGGCGACGGCCTGCCCCTTTTCCGCTCCATCGTGGAAAGCGTGCGCTGATCAGAAGGAGAGGTGGATGCGCACCTCCACCTGGTCCCCGTCCTCGAGGCCGAGGGTCCGCCGGAGATGGAACTTGCAGACCACCTCCAGCACGTCCTCGTAGTGCGAGCGCCGGGGGAGGACGACCGCGCATTCGATGTTCTGGATGCTGGCGGGGATGCAGTGCACGTCCCCGAACGTCCTTCCGTTCCGCTCGAACCCCTTGATGTCGATGGTCCTTCCGTTCCGGAGGGCGTCGAGCTTGTGGACCTCGGTCGGAAGGAGCTTGACGTTCAGCGTTCCCTCGTAAGGCCGGAACCCGAGCTTCTCCACGAACTGCTCCATGTAGCCGGGCTGCGTGACGTAGTACTGCCCCTCGCCCATGCCCTCGACCACCGTCCCCTTGATCACCAGCTCGTCCTTCATCTCGAAGATCTTCTGGTACTCGAGGTACTCCTTGCGGAGCATGTCCGCCCCCTTGCTGGTGATCCGGATGCGCTGGCGCCTGGCCCCCAGGTCCCGTTCTATGAGCTTCGCGTCCAGGAGTTCCAGGATGCGCTTGGAGGCCGATTGCTGGGACATGTCGAGCATTTCCCCCAGCTCCCGGGACGAAAGGGCGACGTAATCGTGCAACCCCCCCATCAGGGCTATCCTGCGGAGGGCGGTAACGAACTTCTCGTCGTTCTCTGACTGCAAAGGCAACAACTCCCCGGCCCGCTACTATGCAACCTGTAACAGGGCACTTTCGTGGTTATCAGTTATCCCAATTAATAGATTGCTGAACCTTTCCGCAGGTTTGATATAGATATAGTATGTTCCCGTCCCACATGGCGAAGGACCATCATGTGATGGAGGTCCTGGGATTGTCCAGGGTGGTCGTGGAGAACGGGGCGGTCGTCGATGTCAGCGAGCCGAGGATCGAGTTCTGCCCCCTCTTCAACAACCATCGCGGGATCGAGAGGCTGACCAAGGAGAGCGTCCGCCAGAACGTCGAGTTCCGCATCAGGGACTTCGGCATCTTCACCGAGAGGAGGCAGATGCGGATGAAGGACTTCCTGAGCTTCGGGGTATCCGAACTCATGAGCATGTGCGTCTCGCAGGGGATCATGGACTGCTCGGTCTGCGTCTGCGATGGCTCCGGTACGGCCGTCGTCGATGACCCGGAGCTCATCCAGGGCATCGGAGGAAGGCTCTCCGGGCTTGTGGAGACGAGCCCGATTCAAAGCGTGCTCGCGGAGATCGGCCGCGACCGGGTGCTGGACCCCGAGACGGCCCGCATAGACCAGGTGGCCGGCGCCCGCAAGGCGTGGGCCATGGGCTATAGGAAGATAGGGGTCACGGTGGTCAAGGGCGCGGACGCCGAGGCATTGCGCAGGGAGTTCGGGGACCACGTCGTGCTCTTCGCGGTGCATACCTCGGGGGTGACCGAGGAGGAGGCCGAGGCGCTCTTCGCCCACTGCGACATCGCCACCGCCTGCGCCTCCAAGCACATGTGGGCCCTGGGAAAGCGGCTGGGCGCCATGCAGGTCGGCACTAAGGTGCCTGTGTTCGCGATAACCGAGCTGGGGAGGGAGATCTGCACCGTCCGGCTGAGGCAGATCGGCAAGGAGGCGAGGAGCGGCCCTGACTGCCCGGCCCGGCCGCTCATCTGATCATTCCTCGATGACCAGGTGCCGTCGGGAGCGGAGGAGCACGGCATGCACGCCCTCCTTCCTCATCTTCCGCCGCAGGATGATGTCATTGGTGACCACCATCGCGTCCAGGGCCTTTGCGGCCTCCAGCACGCCCGCGTCGCCCTGAGTGGACGTCTCGAACCTCTTGTACTTGCCGGCGAGCATCAGGGCGGCCTTGGCATGCTTGCTCCCCGAGCGCTTGAGTTCCCCGATCACAGGGCCGGGGACGTACGCCTCGAACTCCCCGAAAAGGTGGGCAAGCTCAAGGTCCAGGTTCATCTTGAACTCGAAGGGCATGAGGAGCGCGTTGGTGTCCAGGACCACCTTCTGCATGGCCCCTCACACGACGATGCCGTAGCCGATGAGGCGCCATTTGTTGGCGATCTTGCGGGAGATCGCCACGCGCTGCCCCTCCTCGGCGCAGACCGGGATCTTGAGGGCGACCTCGGACTGATCGCCGCGAGCGCTGGTGACCAGCCCCACGGTGGTGGCCGTCCCGATGCTCAGCATCAAGGGCTCGTTCGTCTTGATGTTGTCGACGACCAGGTCCTCGCTGGTCCCCACAACGCGGTCCAGGAGGTGGGTGTTCATCCTGAACTTGAAATGGACCTGAGGGAGGGTGCCGGGCTTGCCCACCACCCTTCCGGTGAGCCCGTCGGACTTGGTGAGGGAGGGATCCAGCTTCGTACCGATGGCCACCAGCCCGCCGGGCTTGATCCTGTCCACGAACCCTCCGCCCGTCTGCAACGACTCGATGGTGGTTGTTATCGTCTCCCAGGTGAACTTGCCGCCGGGCTGCTCCACCTTTCGCCCGGGGGAGATCTCGATCTCGTCGCCTACGCTCAGCACGCCCTGGATCAGGGTGCCGCCGAGCACGCCCCCCTTGAGTTCTTCCAGGGACATCCCCGGCTGGTTGATATCGAAGGACCGGGCCACGAACATCCGGGCCGGCTTCCTTTCGTCATGCTCCTTGGTCGGGATGTACTTCTGGATGGCGCCGATGAGCTTGTCTATGTTGACGTCGTGATGGGCGGAGACCGGGATGATCGGCGCGCCCTCTGCGATGGTGCCCTTGATGAACTGCCTGATCTGGTTGTAGTTCTCCATGGCCTCCTCGCGGGTGACTATGTCTATCTTGTTCTGCACGATGATGATCCTCTCCACGCCGATGATGGAGAGGGCCATGAGATGCTCCTTGGTCTGGGGCTGGGGGCATTCCTCGTTGGCGGCGACCAGCAGGAGCGCCCCGTCCATCATGGCCGCGCCCGACAGCATGGTGGCCATCAGGGTCTCGTGCCCGGGGGCGTCCACGAAGGACACGGAGCGGACGAACTCGGCCTCCCCGCCGCACACCTTGCATACGGGGGAGTTGGAGTAGGCGTCCTCGCACCGCTTGCACTTGTAGAAGGCCGCGTCCGCGTACCCCAGCCTGATGGAGATGCCTCGCTTGATCTCCTCCGAATGGCGGTCGGTCCAATCACCGGAGAGGGCCTTGGTGAGCGTGGTCTTGCCGTGGTCCACGTGGCCGATCATCCCGATGTTGATCTCAGGCTGGCGGGACACCTTCATTTCTTCTTCTCCTCTTTCTTGATCAGCTCCTCGACCGGCTTGGGGCCCTGGGAGATGATCTTCATATTGATCTGGACCGTGTCGGTGGCGATGGCATGCCCCCGGACGGACTTCCTCCTCCTGAGGCCGCCCTCGGTGGTGTAGAAGCCGGTGCTGGTGGTCAGCAGCAGCCTCTTCCGGCGCGGGCCTGGCAGGTCCTTCCTCATGGCGAAGCCGTCCTTGTCGCTTCCGCCAGTGATCGTCAGCTTGTAGCCGGGCAGCCCTACGAATATGCCATCGATGGTGTCCCCGATCTTCTTCCCGATCAGGGAATTGGCGTGATGCCCGGAAACCGGGACGCTGTAGGACCTGCCGGTCTTCATGTCGTTAACAACGGCCTTGAATTCAACCATTCCAAACACCTTTCGAGCGTTGTGAGCACTCGGCCCTAATGGAGTATCACTTAAATAATTATTGGTACGGGGGGCGCGCCCCCAGGGGCCGCACCGACCACTGGGTGGAAGGGGACCAAGGCGCCCGGGCGTTTCAAAGGAGACGTTACTCGGGTCTAGGACCGTCCGCCCCTGCGCGCTCGCCGCGGTGTAGCAGGGGGCTCAGCACCGCCTGACCCTCACCGTCATCCCGCTGCCCTTGGCGAGGTCCCGGAAGGTGCGCAGGGGGTCGGCGACCATGGGCCCGATGACATCATCCAGGGCATCGGGGGAGACCAGCTCGTTCATCACCGCCCCGGACAGGAGGGCGCGGGCCCTCCCGTCATAGGGGCCCGAGGACCACAGCTCCACCAGGGCGTCCCTGAGCGCCGCCCCCATCATCAGTTGGTCGGCCATATTCTCCACCAGCTCCTCCTCGTACCTCTCCCCCTTGCCCTGGGCCAGGAGGGCGGCGTGCTTGCCCGCGAGCCCGCCGCAGATGTAGGAGGGCATTATGCCCTCGCCCACGAAGGCCAGGGTCTGGCCGGCGGCGTCCCCACAGAAGAGCACGTTCCCCCTGACCGGGCCGCCGAGGAACCCGGGGACGGGGGCATCCCCCATCTTGACCTCGAGCACCTTGTCCACATCGAAGTACCGGGACACGACGGGGTGGCCCGTTATCCATTCCTCCAGGAAGGTGCGGCGGGAGGCGTTGGTCCCCACTAGGCCGAGCCCGACGTTCGCCCTCCTCTTCCCCTTGGGGATTATCCATCCGTACCCCAGCCCGATCTCCTCCTCGATGAAGATCTGCATGGCCTGGGGGATGTCCCGCTTGGCCACCAGCTCGAACTCCACACCCCTGGCCACGTCCTTGGGGGAGAAGAACTCGACGCCGAGCTCCTTGGCAAGCGTGGAGTGCACCCCGTCCGCGGCCACTATGGCCTTCGGGGACACCTCCATCTCCTCGCCGTGATGGGAGAGCATGCAGCCTGCGACGCGCTCCCCGTCCTTCCTTACCGACAGCAGCCTGGTGTCCGCCTGGACCGCCGCCCCGGCGGAGGCCGCCCTGAAGGCCAGGTGCTTGTCGAATATCTTCCGCTCCACGGTCACCGCCCGCCAGTACGGCTCGTGGTTGTCGATGATGACCTCCCTTCCCAGCACGAAGCGGGTGAAGGCGTGCCTGGCGACGATGGCGCTCTCGGGGATGCGCATCCCGGAGCGCTTCACCAGCTCCAGCCCGATGACCTCCCCGCACTGCACCGGCGTCCCTATCTCCTTCTTCTTGTCCACCATCAGCGTCCTTGCGCCCTGCAGCGCGGAGGCCCGAGCTGCCCCACTGCCGGCCGGACCGGCACCAACCACCAGCACATCACAGTCCAACATGTCACCACCCCCATTTGGCCCCCAGGTCGTAGGCACGGTACAGGCCCAGGTACCTCCTTCCGTTCAAGAGGGCCCTCAGCCCCGCCATCCGGCCGTACCCATCGCGGAACGGCCGCACCGAACGGTACAGCTCCTCGTTGTCCATGCCCTGTAGGGTCTCGAACGCCTTAATATAGACGGGCGAGGCGTACGGAGAGCGCGGCCATCTGCGCGCGTAGTCCGCAAGATCGCCCTTGGCCAAGGACTCGGCGACCATCCTGGCGGCCATCATCCCGATGCGGATGCCGCCGAAGGTGATAGGGTTGGCCTGACCCCCCGCATCCCCGATCAGGCATGCGTTGCCCATGACCGTTCCGCCATAGGCGTAGGGGATCGGCCGGCCGTGCCTCTCCAGGCACTTCGGTCTCTCGTCCGCGCCCCGGGTGAAGCCGACCCGGCTTCCGGAGCGGTGGGGGAACACCCAGCGATATCCTCCCCGATACCTCTCGTCGTAGAAGAAGTGCATGGCGTCCTCCTCGCTCCTCTCCGCCAGGACGAACTGCTCGGCCCAGAGCAGGCGGGGACCGCCCGGGAAGAACGTCCTCCTGACCAGGGAATTCCAGCCGTCCGCTCCCACCAAGATCCTTGCGCCGAACCTCCTCCCGTCCCGGGTTCGGACCATGTATCCGTTCTCGTCCCTGCCGACCTCGACCGCGGCCCCGACCTCGGTATGGCACCCTTCCTTCCTCGCCATGTCCATGACATGCGTCAGGAACCTGGGCCGATCGAGCACGTACCCCTGGGCCTCCGTCTCGATCGTGATGTCTCCGGGCCAGTGCTCCACCGCCCGGCGGATGGTGAACTCCACCGCGTGCGGTTCCAGGGGGGCGAGGGTATCGAAGGCGGCCCTGCTCACCGCCTCCCCGCACATCCGATGGTACTTGGCGAAGTTCCTGTCCAGCTTCTCGAGGGAGAGGACGCTGAGCCTTCCCTCGCTCAGGTAGGGAATGAAGAACGCTGCGGCGGCCCCGGCCGGGCCGGAGCCGATCACCAGCACGTCATGCCTTTCGGTGGCCGATCCCCCCTGAGAGGCTGATCTGCTCCACGAAGGAGTAGCCGGTGTCGAAGCCGAGGAAGGCGAAGAAGTAGAGGAAGGTGGGCAGGAAGCCGACCGCGCACAGGACCAGAACGGCCCCCTTGAGCACCAGCCGTTCCTTCAGGAGCAGGGATAGCGCTCCCTCCCTCATCCGGTCCCCGCGGTCGCTTAGCACCTCGTCGGCGATGGCGGCGACCATGACGATGATGGTCCCGAGCAGGTGGAAGGGCCTCCCCTCGAGCACCGCCAGGACGGCCATCGCGCCGGCGGTCAGGAAGCCCAGCTTGAACGCCAGGTTGTCGTACTTGGCCACCAGCAGCAGGGCCAGCAGCAGCCCGATGAAGATAGTGGCAGAGCCCTCGTCCAGGAATATCAATGCGCCCATGAGCGCCCCCACAGGGATGGAGAGCAGGACCGCCTTGCGCTTGCTCCCGATGTTCAGGTCGAAGACCTGGTCTCCGTACTTTATCGCCATCCCCAACGTGACGAACGCGAAGGGGATGAGGAGCTCATGGTGCAGAGGGACCTCCCGGGTGAACCAGGTGTAGGTCCATGCCGCAACGATCAGGGCGATGGTCAGGGCGAAGTAGAACTTGGCCCTGCGGTTCCATCCCCTGCTCCTCATGTGGCCTCCTGACCTCCTCTCTTCAAAGGGCACCGATTATATAAATGCGCTCAACGCCTCATGAGCCGCCTTGCCTGGAGCAGTCCTCGCATGAGATGGGCGCGTTCCCCGGCGAAGGCCATGCCGATGAGGGTGTGGACGGCCTCCACGCCGTCCTCCCCATAGGGCGGCCACCAGACCTCTGAGGGGAACCGGCCCCTGTCCAAGTGCACGTGCTGCCTCTCGATCAGCTCCTCGAGCCCGGCGTCCCCGTGGGTGCGCCCGAAGCCGCTCTCCCCCCGGCCGCCCCAGGGGGTGGCCCCCAGCCCGTAGGTGTAGGCGACGTTGTTCACGGTGACCGTCCCGGAGCGCATCCTCGTCGCCAACGCCTTCCCCCTTGCCAGGTCGGCGGTCCATACGCTTCCGTTCAAGGCGTACTTGGAATCGTTCGCCAGGCGGACGGCCTCCTCGTCACCTTCGAACGGCAGCAGGACCACCACCGGTCCGAAGGTCTCCCTCTGCACGATGTCGGCCCCCTGCTCGGCGCCGGAGAGCACCGTGGGCTGGAAGAAGTGCCCCTTGAGCCCCGGGGGCCGGGCCCCTCCGACAAGGACCACCGCCCCCTGCTCCACGGCCCTGGCCACCTGGGCCTCCATGTCCTGGACCGCCTCCTCGGAGATCAGCGGTCCGAGGGTTATTGTCGGGTCCCGTGGGTCGTACCCCTGCCGGATGGCCGAGACCTCCCGCAACAACAGCTCGGTGAACCTTTCCTCGATGGCCCTGTGAACGTAGATGCGCTTGACCGCGACGCATGTCTGGCCGCAGTTCACGAACGCTCCCCAGCAGGCGGCCCTCGCTGCCCGCCGCAGATCGGCGTCCTCGAGCACGATGAGGGCGTCCTTCCCGCCGAGCTCCAGGGTCATGGGGGTCAACCGCTGGGATGCTAGCACCATCACCCTGCGGGCGACGTCCGGGTGACCGGTGAAGATGATGCGGTCCACCCCGGAGGTCACCAGGGCCTCGCCGATCGCCCCCCCGGGGCCGAGCACGACCTGGAGGAGACCTTCGGGCAGGCCGGCCTTGGCCATGACCTCCCCCATGCGCAGGGCGGTGAAGGGGGTCTGGGAGGAAGGCTTCAGCACCACGGCGTTGCCGGCGGCGAGGGCCATCATGGTCTGCGAGTACGGGATGGCGAGGGGATAGTTCCAGGGGGCGATGATGCCTATGACCCCCAGGGGGCGGGGGACGAGGAGGGAGGTGCGGCCCATGTACCTCATCGCCGCAGAGAGCCCGCCGAGGTCCACCCTGCTCTCCTGGAACAGCCGGGCCATGCGGCTGAGGGCGAAATCGGCAGCGCCGAGGGCGCCCAGGCCATCGGTGGCCAGGGCCTCCAAGCGCGGCTTCCCCGTCTCCCTGCATACGACGTCGATCAGAGCGTCCATATCCGCGCAGAGGGCGGCCTGCACCTGGCGCAGGATGCGCTCCCTTTCCTTCACGGGGAGAGCGCTCCAGCCCATCTGCGCCGTCCTGGCCCGTTCGACGATCAAGGGGACCTCCTCGGGGATGGTGGCCTCGACCTCCCCGATCAGCTCCAGGGTGGCGGGGTTGTGCTTGCGGATGACGGTTCGGCTCATCGTCCTGGGAACGTAATGAGCGTAGATGAAGCTGACCATTGTTTATCTAGCCGGAGGCCGATTCCCTTGGCAATGCTCAGGTCGGCCGTCCCGATGGTCGCGCTCGTGATGCTCCTGGCTGCGCTGGCCCCTGGAAGCGCGGCGGCAGTGTCCGAGGACGGAAGGGTGACGGTGGCGGCGGGGGGGCACGCGGTCCTGTTGGACTTCACCGTCGCGGGGACCGGCGTCGATGATCCGGCGGCCGCGGGGAACGTGCGCTACCTGGTCTATTTGGACGAGGGGTCGGAGCAGGACGTGTTCGACGTCTTCGTGATGCCCTATGAGAGCTATCAGGGGTATCTTGCCGGGGAGGGGTTCCGACCGGTCAGCGGCTGGAGCTCCGAAGGCGCCGGCGCGGCCCCGGCGTACAACCTGGTCTATCTCTTTGATGAAGGGAGGTACGTGCTGCTCATTGACAACTCGGACGTGGGTGGGGCGCCCAAAGCCCCGGCCGAGCTGAAGGTGCGTTACCAGCTCGAGGCCAACAACGTGGAGGTGGAGCGAGAGCCCCGGTGGGGCGCCTTCCTGGGCCTCTTGGCCCTGGTCGCGCTGCTCGGCGGGGCGTTCCTGGTGGGGCTGAGCCTATACCTCAAGCGCAGGGTCGGGCATGTCGATGCGCAGCGCAGGAAACGGTGCGCCAGCTGTGACAAGGTCTCCATAACCGACGGGCGGTTCTGCCCGTACTGCGGGAAGGAGCGATGATCACATGCCCCAGAAGGGGTCCTCCCTCCGCTTTATCGCCATGAGCTCCTCCAGGACCTCCCGCTCGTCCAGGTTGAGGTCGTAGTCCTGCAGGCCCTTCACCTCCGATTCCGGGATGTCCACGTAGAGGATGTCGTCCACGTTCAGCTGGCGTCCGACCGTCGCCCCTTCTATGGCCACGGCGATCTCCTGGCCGGCGGTCGCCTCCTTCAAGGCGTCCTCGCCCGTGCGCAGCGACCGGATCCGGCCTATCTCCTTCCCATCCGCGGAGATGAGCCGCTGGTTGGTGCGGATCCGGCCGGCGAGCACCCGGACGCCGACTATGGCCGGCTTGCTCGCCCGGAAAACGCAGTCCGGCAGGACCCGGATCTTTCCCGGGAAGGCCGTGAGGGCGCGCTTCTCCTCCTCGGCGCGGCGCTTCTCCTCCTCCACCCATTTCAGGTAGTCGTCGATCAGGCCGTACACCACGGCGTTCAGGAACACCTTCGATTGATGGGTGGTGAGGGCGTCCTTGGCGTCCGGAAGCATGCTGACGTTGAAGCCTAGGACCACTTTATGGAGTGGGTCGGTGTACGAACTGACCTCGATGATATCCCGCTTGGAGATGTCCCCGATCTCGTACTTCCGGATGGGGATCCCGGCCCTCTTGCACTCGTACGCCAGGGCCTCGAGGGAGCCCAGGGCGTCGGCCTTGATCATCACTCCGTCGTCGGCGACCTCGATGTCGATCGTGGTCTCCTCCGCTATGTCCCTCAGCACCTCCTCCAGATTGCCCTTGATGGCTCTAAGCGGGGCGCCGGCGACCGCCCCGTCCAGGTTTTGGCAGAGGAGCTTCACGCCCGCGGCGGCGCCCACCGTCTTCACGCGGTCGAACTTGTCCCGCGGGTCGCGGATCTCGTCGAGGGGCTTGGGCTTCAGGATGGCCTTGACCTTGGTGATGAGCGGCCTGCCCTTCGTCCCCAAGGCGACCTGGTCCCCCTGCTGCAGCTCCCCATCGTACAGGATGACGTCGATGGTCTGCCCGAGCCCGCGCTCCTCCTTGACCTCCAGGATGGTGCCCTTGGCCGGACCCTCAGCGGTCCGCAGGGAATCCTCGAGGAAGCGCTGAGCCAGCCCGATCAGCACCAGCAGCAGGTCCGGAACGCCCTCGCCATTGCGGGCGCTGATGGGCACCAGGGCGATGTTCTTGGTGAAGTTCTCTATGCGGTCGTAGCGATCCGCGGAGAGGCCTTCCTCGGAGAGACGCCCGACGATGGCGTAGAGCTTGTCGGCCAACGCGGCCCTGGCCTCCTCCGTCTGGGCCTTCTCGGAGAGGATGAAAGGGGTCGCGGGAGAGGGGACCCAGCCGTCCACGAGGTCTATCTTGTTCAGGGCGATGATGAAGGGGGTCTTGAAGCGCCTGAGGATACTGATCGATTCCAACGTCTGGGGCTTCAGCCCCTCGTTGATGTCGATGACCAGGATGGCTATGTCCGCCAGGGAGCCCCCCCTGGCGCGGAGCGTCGTGAAGGAGTGATGCCCGGGGGTGTCGATGAACAGAAGCCCGGGGATGGTGAACCTCTTGTTGCCCAGGAGCTTGGCGCACACCTTGTTGATGTGCTCCAGCGGCACCTCGGTGGCCCCGATGTGCTGGGTTATGCGCCCCGCCTCGCGGGCGATGACCGCCGTCCCCCTGATGTAATCGAGCAGGCTGGTCTTCCCATGGTCCACATGGCCCAACACACTGACTATGGGTTGACGGATGGTCATGAGCATCGGATTTAGGAATCTCTATTAGTACCTTTCTTGCAACGGGGAGCACCTGACGTGCGGGAGCGCGGAGAACGAGAAAGGAGGGTTTTGGGAGGGGTCTGTGCCTACTCGAACAGCCAGGCCTTGGTGCATGCCTCATAGCCCAGGAGCTCGTAGTCATTGAAGAACAGTTCGATCTCCCTCTTGGCCGATTCCGGGGAATCGGAGCCATGGATGAGGTTGCGCCCGGTCTGCTGGGCATAGTCCCCGCGAATGGTGCCGGGAGCGGCCTCCGCCGGGTTGGTCTTGCCCATCATCCCCCGCACGACGGAGATTATGTTGTCCCCCTCCCAGACCATGACGAGCACTGGGCCGGAGGTCATATACTCGATGAGCTTAGGGAAGAACCCCTTGCCCCTGTGCTCTGCGTAGTGCCTCTCCGCCAGCTCGCGCGGGATGCGCATGAACTTCATGGCCACTGGGCGGAAGCCCTTGGCCTCGAAGCGGGCGACTATCTGGCCGATGAGGCCCCGCTGCACGGCGTCGGGCTTGAGCATTACGAAGGTCCGCTCCATCATGGGGCTCACTCCTTCGTCGCCGCCTCGGCCTCGGCCCTCTTCGCAGCCCTGGCCTTCTTTCGGTTCCCGGCCTTTTCCTTGGGCTCGGCCTTTCTCTCGACCTTCTCCTCGGCGGCCTCGACCTTATCTTCGACCTTCGGCTCGACCCTCTCCTTGGCGGCCTTGGCGACGCCCTTCTTGGCGGCATAGGCCTTGGTCCAGGTGATGTTCCTGGGCACCCTCTTCAGCTCCACCATGTTCTTGTAGCACTTGTTGCTGCAGAAGAGCATGACTATGCCGTCCTTCCTCGCGTACATCTTGCCGGTCCCGGGCTCGATCTGCTCTCCGCAGAAGGAGCATAAGTGTTGCTCAACCATGTGAACGACCTCCTTACCTCAGGGAGAGCTTCCTGGCCTCTCTGGACGTCTCCCTCAGCATCAGGATGTCGCCCATACGGACCGGCCCCATGATGTTCCTGGTGATGATCCTTCCCTTGTCCCGGCCATCCAGCACACGGACCTTGACCTGGGTGGCCTCCCCCGTCATGCCCGTCCTGCCGATTATCTCCACGACCTCTGAAGGAATGCTTTCTTCGTCAGCCATCTGTGACACCCTTTAGCCTTTTATCTTCTTGACCTGGTCCACCAAGGCCTCGAGGATCGGCTTGCCCTTTCCCGCGTCGAGAATGGCAATGGACGCGGTCGGCTTCTCCAATCCGCAGGAGTTGCCCAACTGGGCCTTGCTGTCCACGTATACATAGGGCACATTCCTCTCATCGCAGAGCATGGGCATGTGAGCCAGGATCTCCGGCGGCTGGACGTCCTCCGCCAGCACGACCAGGGAGGCCTCGCCGCGCTCCACGATCTTGGTGACCTCGTTGGTGCCCTTCTTCAGCTTGCCGGTGTCTCTGGCCAGCTCGACGACCTCATAGGCCTTTTCCTTGAGCTCCTTGGGGGTTTCGAACCTAACGAACACTGCCTTTGCCAAACTTATACCTCCTTCCGATGCGCGAACATCCTCATTATTCACGGGCTCATAAGAGCAGGGACGCTCAAAGGGATGGTCCTATAAAAGGCTTATCCGCCCTTCCATTCAGGAGGGCGGGCATCCCCGAGGCCATCGCCATGCCTCAGGCCAGGGACCAGGTCGAAAGAGGGAAATATCGTCTAGTTGAATCGATGAACGATCGAAATGAGCATGGCGAAGAAGGCGATGTGCGTAATAGGGGCCGGAATGGCCTTCATCGGCAATGGGCTGGCGTACTATTTCAACACCTCCACGCATGAGGAGACCATCGGGCCGGTCGTATATGAGGTCCTGACCTACGATACCGACCACGTCACTGGGGCAATAGCATTGGCAGTCATCGGGACGTTCATACTCCTGGTGGGGGCCTTGGCCAAGGATTGAGCGGTCGCATCACCGCCGTATCTGGGCCAGGAGGCCGCTGAGCCCTTTCATGGCGGCATACCCCCTCTCCTCGATGCAGTACAGGTGCGTTCGGCCCTCGACCTTAACATAACCGGCCTCGAGGAGCTTGTTCAGATGGAACCGCAGGTGCCCCTTCTGCATCTCCAGCCCCTTCATCATCTCCGTGAAGGGGCGGGGACTGGTGTACAGCATGGCCATGATCCTCAAGCGGGGGGCGCTCGCCAAGGGCGCCAGCCATCGCTCCGCATCCTCCGGTTCCACCCCTCCCAGGGCGATCTCGCAGGAGCGGCGGACCATGGGGCGGCCGACCCTGAACCGCAGCGTCTCGGCGAGGGCCATCTGCTCCCTTGCCCTTTCCACGACACCGAGCAGCGTGCTTGCCATGGGCGCGGGCAGGACCTCCTCTGGCGAATGGACGATGCTTTCACGCAATCCTTCCAGGCGGGCAAGGGCTTCGTTCAGGTCGTCCTTCTCAAAGCGATCGATAGCGTCCTCGTATTGGGCGGTCATTTGGGAGAGTGCCTTCTGTGATCGGGGCGGAGCCCCCTCGAAGCCCCCTATTGCGTCCCTCATCGCGGTGCGGTTCTGCTCGAGGAAGGACCTTCCGATCTGCTCCCGGAAGGCGGAGGCCATGCCGTCATAGGGTTGCCCATCGGCCCTGTTGAGGGAGCTGAGAAGGGCCTTGATGTCCGTTCGCAGCTCGTCCATCTTCCTGATCAGTTCCTCGGTGGGCTCGGGCATTGGTAATAACTAATTAGTACTAAATAATATTTTAATATTACCAATCCCGTGCTCCTTTTGGAATTGGCATGAGGATCGGGGTGGTGGCGTGCGAGTGCTTCAAGAACGAGCTTGAGATGGTGCTCGCCGGGGAGACCGTGGAGGAGAAGGTGTACCTCGAGTTCGGGCTACATGCCTACCCCCAGGAGCTGAGGAGGGAGATCGTCAGGACCGTGAACGGCCTGAAGGGGAAGGTGGACGCCGTATTCCTTGCGTATGGCGTATGCAATTCATTGGGCGGGATCGCCGATGAGCTGGAGGTCCCGACGGTCACGCTCCGCGCCGACGATTGCATCGGCGCCCTGCTCACCCCAGAGGAGTACGCCAGGGAACGGAAAAGGTGCGCCGGCACCATGTTCCACATCCCCTTCATGTCCCAGATGGGGGTGGGCTACTTCGAGAAGGAGCTGGCCTCCAAGATGCCCAACTACAAGGAGCTGGGGGTCGACCTGGACTGGTACCTGGGCATCATGTTCGACGGGTACTCCAGGTGCCTGTTCATAGACACCGGCATCGGGGACCGCGAGCGCTATGAAAACCTCTCCAAGGAGTTCGCGCGGCAGCTGAGCCTGAGGTATGAGGCCCGGGAGGGGACGGTGCAGATGCTCCGGGCCGGCCTGAGGGAGACGAAGGACTTGGCATCTCGAAATCTGCATTAGACGAAGTGCAGCTGCTCCTCGTGGGGATACCGCATCCTCTTCCCTTTTTCGAGCATCGCGCACACAGGCTGCTCGATCTCATCGCCATAATGGAGATACCACTTGGCGCACAGCCATTCCTGCAGTTGGGCGATATCCGCGTCCTCCATGTGCCTGAAGCGCCCCTGCAGCTTCAGATAGTCGGTGACCGGAAGCATGGCCTTCGGCTTGTACGTCGTCCGGGCGTTCCCGTCCTCCACCTCGTAGAGCGTCCACATGCCTGTCTCCACCGCCAGCCGGGCGATCTCCACGGTCATGGACGAATCGGAGCGCCAGCCTGGGACGCAGGGCGTCAGGACGTGCAGGAACCTGAAGCCCTGCTTGCTCTTGGCCTTCTCGACCTTCTTGATGAAGTCGTTGTAATGGGCGATGGACAGCGATGCGGCGTAGGGCGGATCGTGCGCGGCGACGATCGCCATGATGTCCTTCTTGAACTCCCTCTTCCCTTCCACCTTCTTGCCCACGGGGGTGGTCGTCGTCCATGCCCCGAAGGGCGTGGCGCCGGACCGTTGGATACCGGTGTTCATGAAGCCCTCGTTGTCCAGGCACACGTACAGGATGTCCTCGTTGCGCTCCGCGGCCCCCGACAGGGCCTGGAGGCCGATGTCGAACGTCCCCCCGTCCCCGGCCAGCCCGACCACAGTGGAGCGCAGCCCCCTCCGGCGCTGGGCGGCCCTGATGCCCGTGGTAACCGCCCCCGTGTTCTCGAAGGCGGTGAACAGGAACGGGGTGCGGAAGCTGCTGGTGGGGTACATGGCGCTGATGACGACGAGGCAGGAGGCGGGAACGTACACGGTCGTGTCCGGGCCCAGGATCCGCATGATGTTCTTGACCGCCACGGCCATCCCGCACCCGGGACATGCCCCGTGGCCGCTGACGAACATGTCGTTCGCGGGCATGTCCTTGATCGTGCCCATCTCGCTCATTCCATCTCCCCCCTGAGCCCGTGCCAGGTGACCGGCCTGACCCGTTCCCCCCTCGCCGCCCTTTCCACGAGGGCGAACATCTCCCGCATGTGGTCCGGGGCTATGTCCCGCCCGCCTATGCCGGCCACGTGCCCCGTGACGATGGTCGGGACGTTGCATAGCGCCGCCGCCACCTCGGTATATACAGGCCCGCCGCCGTTGAACGACACGGAACGGTCGAGGACGCCGAGCGCCTTGAGGCCCTCGGCCTTCTCCCTGAGCCCTTGGAACGGGAAGGGGCGCATGAAGCGCAGCTTGATCAGCCCTGCCCTTTTCCCCTCCGATCGAAGCTCGTCCACCGCGGCCCGGGCCAGCCCCGTGGCTGTGCCCAGGGTGAGCAGGGCGAAGTCAGCGTCCTCCAGGCGATAGGTGTCCAGGAGGCCGCCGTAGGAGCGGCCGAAGGCCTTGCCGAACCCGGCGTCCACCTCCGCGATGACCTCGCGGGAACGGTCCACCGCCCGGTCCAGCTGGTAGCGCATCTCCATCGCGTACTCGGGGGGGACGATGGGGTTGATCAGCTTGGGCTCAGCGGGGTCAAGGACGGTGCATGGCTCGAACCTGGGGAGGAAGCGGTCCACCTCCTCCTGCCCCGGCACCTCCACCCGCTCCACGGTATGGGAGAGGATGAAGCCATCGAGGCATACCATCACCGGCAGGAGCACGCGCCTGTCCTCGGCGAGCCGGAAGGCCATCAGCGTGGCGTCCAAGGCCTCCTGGTTGTCCTCCACGTATACCTGGAGCCAGCCCGAGTCGCGCTCTGCCATCGAATCGTTGTGCTCTACCCAGATGCCGGCCGCAGCACCCAGCGAGCGGTTCACGTTGGCCATGACGATGGGGAATCGGCACTGCGGCACCGCGTACAGCATCTCGTGCATCAGCGCCAGCCCCTGGGAGGATGTGGCCGTGAACGCCCGCACTCCCCCGGCGCTCGCCCCGATGGCGATGCTCATGGCCGAGTGCTCGCTGTCCGCCGGGATGAAGTCGGCGTCCAACTCCCCGTCGTTGATGAACTCGGCCAACCGCTCGACGATGAGCGTCTGCGGGGTGATCGGAAACGCTGGGACGACCTCGGTCCTAGCCAGCTTGGCCGCGTAGGCAACGGCGTGATCGCCGCTTATCACCTTGACGCTCATCCCTGTCCCCCCTTGATAATGGCGATGGCCTTCGCCGGGCATACCTGCGCGCATATGCCGCAGCCCTTGCAATAGTTGAGGTCCCACCGGACGTAATCGTCCTCCTCCCGCTTTATGCACCCTTCCGGGCATGAGAACCAGCATCGCAGGCAGCGCACGCACTTCCCCTTATCGTACCGGGGGGTCTGCACCCTCCAGCTGCCGGTGAGGTTCCTCCGCGCCCCGCCCGGGCCCACCGTCACCCCGCCTTTCATGCCCTCGCCGAGGGCGACCCCGATGGGGACCTCCTGCCATGTGGGCAGCCACTCCTCTCTGCTCGATAGTGGCCTTTTCCCCTTGCACCTGCCAACGGCGGCCTGCTGGTAGGCCATGGCGGCCGCGGCCACGTTCGTGCGGGCGGCGGCCTCCCCGAACTTCTCCCCGAAACGGCTCTCGATGGCCTCCCGCATGGAGTCCATGCTCACCAGGGCGCACATCCGGACCACTGCGCCGAGGATGGCCGTGTTGACGATGGGCGCCTTCAGGTGCTCCATGGCGATGGTCGTGGCGGGCACCGTGGCGCACTCCACCTCCACCCCCAGGTCGATCTCGGTGGGCAGCCGGCGGGTGTTGATCACCGCCCTCCCATCGGCCTTCAGCCCCCTGGCCACCGGCTCTACGTCCAGAAGGGTCTCGTCGAGCACCACCAACAGGTCCGGCTCGTAGACCTGGGACTTGATGCTGATCTTGCGCTCATCGATCCGGGCGAAGGCCGTGACCGGCGCCCCCCGGCGCTCCGCCCCGAAGTAGGGGAACGCCTGCGCGTGCATCCCTTCGATCACCGCCGCCTCGGCCAATGTCTGGGCGGCCATTACGGCCCCCTGTCCCCCTCGTCCATGGAACCGGACCTCGTACAACGCGATCCCCATATGAGAGAGGCCAGCGGCCGATATTTAATCCTACTGGAAGAAATGATCGGGAAGGGGTTGCGGGGGGCCATGCCGTCCTCTTGAACGTTCGTTCTTGGATACTTCGCCCCTGGCATCTTTCCAGCGGGCCACCGCCCCTCTGCACCTCCCCGCAGACCTGGCGCATCCGGAGCCGTTCCCTGGGCGGGTCCCTCCTCGGCTGCATGGCCTCCAGGGCAGCCCTGCGGAGGGTCTTGTGGCCCTCCCCCTTGGCGTGGTGCAAGCCGGTCCTGGCCTTTTGCTCGCCCTCCGCCTTGGCCTGCACGATCGTTGGCGGCTACACATTGGTATGCCCGGCGTTCTAGCCCTCAATGGCCGGCCTTGAGGGTGCATCGGAGCCGGTCATCCCGCCCATCGCCCCCGGGGGGTGCATGCCATTCACTGTTTCCGAGTCCGCGGCGGCGCTGAAGGCTTGGCCCTCTCCGGAAGGTCGTCCGCCACGGCCCGCTTGGCATGGGTCAGATATCTTTGATTGCCTGGGGTCCACCGGCGAATAGCCCTTTCAAGGTCCTTCCTGGTCTTGCCCATCGTCCTTCCCCTTGGTGATCGATGGACATGGACGTGGCCTGGGAAGGCCACGCATCCCCTGGTTCCAACGGGGCTACACCAGGTCGGACCACCCCTTGTACCTGGGGTCCTCCCCCATGGCCGCCCTGTGGAACGCCTCCCCCAGCCGCTGGGTCATCGGCCCTGTCGCCCCGTTTGCGATGATCCGGTCGTCGATGGAGCGGACCGGGGAGATCTCCGCCGCGGTGCCGGTCAGGAACACCTCGTCCGCCATGAAGAGCTCGGAGCGGGTCAGATCCTTCTCCGTCACCTCGATGCCAATATCCTGGGCGATGGTCATGACGCAGTCACGGGTGATGCCCTCGAGGATGCCGGCGGACACCGGGGGGGTGTACAGCCTTCCGTTCTTGACCATGAACACGTTCTCCCCCGTCCCCTCGGCGACCGAGCCGTTCCCGTTGAGCAGGAGCGCCTCGTCGCAGCCTCGCTGGATCGCCTCAAGCTTGGCTATCACTGAATTGACGTAGTGCCCGCACACCTTGGCGTTGAGGGCGGCGGCGCGGTTGGAGTACTTCTCCCAAGAGGATGTGATGATGGCGGCCCCCTGCTCCACCTGGTCCTCTCCAATGTAGACGCCCATGTGGGTGCACATGATGCTCACGTTGGTGCCTAGTCCGCTTGGGTTCAGTCCGATCTTCCACTCGGGATGCACCCCATAGAAGGCCAACGGCCTCAAGTAGTCCCCTTCTGGCCCGGCGGAGCGGACCACCTCCCGGCAGGCCTCGCACAGCTCGTCCAATGAATATGGGACGTCCATCTGCAATACCTTGGCGGAGTTCAGGAAGCGAACCATGTGGTCCCGCAGACGGAAGATGTTCCTCCCCTTCGAGGTGTGGTAGACACGGATCCCCTCGAACACCCCCGTCCCATAGTGAAGCCCGTGGGCCAGCACGTGCACCTTCGCGTCCTCGAAGTCCACCATGCGCCCGTCCATCCAGACCTTGCCCTTCATGGCCGCACCTCAGATGGCGTTCACAGCCCTGATGAAGCGGTCCGGATTGGTGGCACGGAGCATCTTCTCCACCTCCTCGATGGAGCCGATCAGCCAGGCCTTGCCGGCGCCGTTGCCCACCAGCGCATACGCCTCCTGGTGGCTCTCGTCCACAAGCTCCACGTGCAGGACGTCGTGCAGCCGTTGCAGGCTGTCCACCGCCCACTCCGCCTGCGTGCGGTCGGAGACGGTCAGGACCACGCGGGACTTGCCAGGCAGCTCGCACTTCCCAACAACGATGGTGTCCACGTTTATCTTGCGGCGGGTGAACTCGCCCATGATCCTCTGCATGACCCCGAACTCGTCGTTCACGACCATCGATATGACCTCCATCTCGATCCCGTTCCTCACTTCCTCTTGCACTTTATCGGTATCTCGTAGTTCCGCATGCTGTGCTCTTTCTTGATCGGTTGATAGTACCCGTCGTCGGCGCGCCCGTTGTCCGGACCGCAGGGGTACTTGGGCGTGGACAGCCAGGGAAGCTGATGGCTATCGCTTCCCTCTATTCTCTTCGGACGGCGGACCCCACCCTCTGCCACACCTAGCACCAACAGCCCGAGCAACGCGCTATGCACCATTAACATACCCACCATATGGACGGACAGGCCATTGGCCTCCCTTTCAGACGCCCAATGCACGCAGGACCTGAACAATAACACCGGGGAGGGCCGCAGCGCGCATGGAGATTTTGTATTTCTGCTACCGTATTTAAGGGTTGCCTTGGGCCCTGCCGTCATTCAGTAATGACCTGCGGCCCGCTCTGGACAATGGCTGGACGGACGGGGAGGCCCATGATTATACTGGCGGCGCTCGGACCCATGCCCTTTCTCCCCTCCCAACGGAGCGGGGCCCGATGGAACCCTATCTCTCAGTGAGCCTGTTCCAAACATCGATGAGGGCGTCCGCAGCGTCCCTCTCCACATCCTCCCGGACCCAGACCAGCAGGTTCGTTAGGCGGACGGGGTCGGCCGCGGAGACCATGGTCTCCTCGCCCTTGCTCACCTTGATCAGCCCGGCGGAGGCCAGGCGCTTGAGGTGGTAGGACATGGTCGACTTCGATACCTTGACGAGCGCCATCAGCCCCTGGAAGCTCACCGTCCCCTGGTCGAGGATGTGCATGAGGATCGCCCTAGTGGTCCGGGAGCGGAGGTATGCCAGTGTCCGCCGGTCGTTGAGGATGAAGCCCTCCGAGGGGAAATACCGAACGTGGTTCCCTTCCGGCTCGGCCCGCACCATGCCCGCCTCGGTGAGTATCCCGAGGTGATAGGAGAGCGTTCCGACCTGCAGCCCCAGCTCCCTCTCCATCTCCCGCAGGTACGTCCCTGGCCTGGAACGGATCATCTCATATATTCTCCGTCGGTTCTCCAGGTCCAGGGTGCCGTCCACCACCATCAGCCCTTCAGCAGCGCCAGGTAAATGGCGCCTATTATCAGGATCAGTAGTCCAACGATCGCATCGGGAACGGCCCATGAGGAATCCCCCCATATTGCCCCCAGGAGGGTGGACGAGGAAAGGAGGACGAACCCGGCGAAGGAGACCATCACCCACACCATCCGCCTCCCTCTGGCCCGCCGCCAGGCCTGGGCGCTGATGCCCAGCATTATCACGCTCAGGCCGAGCAGTACGATCCTCAGGGCCAACTGCCACGCTTCCATGCGCTCGAAATCGTCGGGCAGGGGATAAGCATCTTCTGGTTCAATCATCGAACCGCCGTCCGGGGGCGTTCGAAGCTTGTACCAGCCGGTTCGAGGGACGTACCAAAACCCTAATGACCCCTCCCCCCGGATGCGAGAGCGGTGAGAACATGCGGAACGCAAAGGCATTGTGCCTGATAGTAGGGGGTATGCTCCTTCTCTCCGCCTTCGCATTGCTAGCGGCGCCGGCCGTGGCCGACGGTGGCAACGGGCGGGGGCATGGTCCCTGGTCCGACGGCGGTGGGGAGACAACGATCGTGCCTGGACAGGACGATGGGATGTACGAGAAAGGGGCGAAGACATCCCTGATGGGGAAGATGAACTACTCGTATGGCTATGGCAGGGGGAGCTTCGTCTTCTACACATTGGATGAAGCGAACGGCACCCTCACCGACTACGGCCTGCTGACCTCCGGGGGGGAGAAGGTCCTGATCGCTAATATCACGGTTGAAGGATTCGACCTTCAGGAGATCGAGGTGCACGGGTCCATCGTCAGGCTGAGCGATGGGGGTCTGATCGCCGTCATCCACGATAATCCTACGGGCATGTACCATCTGTTCGTCGACGAGGCCGCGAACGTGAGCATCGTCCTGGCTGGGAACATGACCGTGGTGGAGAACAGGGTTCAGAACGAAACGAGCGATCTGACCTACCAGCTGGTCATCGCCGATGGGGCCTCGAGGGGCGTCATCGCCTCCGACGACCCCTTCCTGGTGTCGGAGAACGGCACGGTGGTCACATGCACCGTCACGGAGCATCTCATGATACGCTTCCTGCCCCAGGTGGCCCATCGTCATCAATGGATCGAGATGGCCATGATGCAGGCCGTCCGTGAGGGCAGGGTGGCGGCCGAGGTCACCCTCGTTGGCGGGGAGGAGGGCGGCATCTACGACACCGTTTCCTACCGCCAGGAGCTGCAGGTGCAGGTGCAGGAGGTGGCCAAGAACAGGTTCCGGCTGAATGCCCATGGCGAGAACGCCCAGGGTGCCCTCGTTCTGGTCCACACGGAGACAGGGACCATGGACATGTCCCAGGACCGCCTCCGGGTGCGCCTGAACGCCCAGGAGATGTGCTGCGTCGAGGACCCGCTAAAACTCCTGTACGGGCAACCTGAGGACGCCTGCTACGCGGTCGTGGACGACGGGGAGGTCCAGCAGATGCTGGTCTACCTGCCCGCAAGCACCGTTGGCGCGCTCACGGTCGAGAGCGTCGATCCCATGGACGCGCTGCTCTCCCCCGGCGGCGTGGCCATTATCATTGGGGCCATCGCATTGGTGGCCCTGGCGGGCGTGGTGGCTTTCAGGAAGCGATGAGCGGCCCCCTCAAACATTTTCCTATCTATCTTTCTCCTTGTCATCGGCGCTCACCTCCTTGGTGCTGCCCACCACCTGCCAGATCGCTCGGTCCCCCCTGTCGAGACGGACGTGCAGTGCGGCGTAGGCCCTGGCGAAGGCCTCGAGGGCCATGGCCCAGGCCATCTTAAGCGGGTGCCTGGCATTGTCCTTGAGGAAGCTGAGGTAGGCGTTGAAGAGGTATCGCTGGTCCCAGGTCGGGATGTCGTAGTCGAACCACCGCTTCATGTAGCGCTCCCCGATGTTCACCCGGGTGCGCTGCTCGAGGAAGTCCCCCAGGGTGGTCGGCCCCCGGTTGTAGACGATGGCCGAAGGCTCGTACAGGACCTTGAGCCCCTTGGCCTCCATGTCCCTTCGGATGAGGTCCTCGTCGCTCCCCATCCCCACCGGGATCCTCAGCCCCGTGTTCCGGAAGGCCACGATCTCCCCCACCTTCGGATGGATGAGCGAGAGCCGGTGGTGCATATCCCATAGCATGTGCACCACGAAGCCCATGAAGGTGCCCCTGTCGTTCACCGGAACAGGATGCCCGCCGACGACCCCCACGGTCGGATCGAGGAAGTGCTCCGCCATGAGGTCGAAGGTATCCTCTCGCATAACGTTGTCCGCGTTGGCCAGGAAAAGGACCTCCCCTTTGGCTGCCTCGATGAACGCGTTCACGGCGGAGTTCTTGCCCTCCCGCCTTTCCTGTCTGATCAGCCTGACCCGATGGTCGACCTCCTCCGCATAGCGGGCCACGAGCTCGTCTGTACGGTCCGTGCTTCCGCTCGAGATGACAAGTATCTCCACGAGCTCCTTCCCATTGAGCCTCTGGGCACTTAAGGAACGGAGGCACTGGACGATGTTCCTTTCCTCGTTGTACGCGCACACCCCGGCGGAGAGGGCAAGCATCAAAGAGGAGAACGGGAAGGTGTGATAAATATTGTCGAGGCCGTTGGTCGGCGTTCTCCGGTCAACAATCTATAAATATCAATAAAAAATCTTGAGTTGCGGAGTTGGGATGCTATTGCGGCCCTACGAAGACCTGACGGTGATCCTTCCCACATACAATGAGGGAGGGAACATCCGTTCCATGCTTGAGGCCCTCACTGCGTTGTACCCCGGGGTCTCGATCATCGTCGCCGATGACAACTCCACCGATGGTACGCCCGAGACGGTGCGCTCGTTCTCGTCGGTCCATCCGAAGACCGTGCTCCTCGCCCGTGCCCCCCAGGACAGGGGGCTGACCGCCAGCATCATGGATGGCATCATGGCCTGCCGCACCGAGCGGTTTGTGGTCATGGATGCCGATTTCCAGCATCCCCCGGAATCGGTGGGAGGGCTGTATGACCTGTTGGAACGGGGGGCGGACGTCGCGGTCGGCAAGCGGGTGAACAAGAACAGCCTGAGCCTCAGCCGGACGCTGGCCTCATGGGGGGCGAACGCCTTGGCCAAAACGTACCTGTTCATAATGCGCAGGCCCTCCACCGAGGACGTGATGAGCGGCTTCTTCGGAGGGAGGACCGAGCTCTGCCAGGACGTACTGGTGAAGCATGGGCATAGGTTCGAGCGGGGCGGGTTCAAGGTCCTCTTCGACCTGCTGAAGTTCCTTCCCCGGAATGCGGTCGTCGAGGAGCTGGAGTTCGAGTTCCACCAGCGCCGCAGCGGTCATTCCAAGCTTTCCTCGCGGGTCGTCCTGTCCATCCTCAGGCAGTGCGGGCCGATGGGGAAGCTGGCCGCATTGGCCGTGAACTTCCTTTTCATCAACATGCTGGGAAGGTACATCTCCGCCTTGGCCCTCGGCCTCGGCTTCACCTTCGCCCTGATGGGCACCCTGAACATGGCCTACGATGACCAGCTCGTGACCTCCACGGTCCTGGCGTTCGTCCTGGCCATGGCCTATCTCGTGGTGGCCAACAAGTTCCTGCTGGCCCGTGGGAAAAGGGACCGCCTGATCATTGGCATGAAGGTGGTCTTCACCGGCTTCTCCGGCTACCTGGTCGCGCTCTATTTCTTCTACACGCTGCTCTCCACCAATTACGCCGTGCAGCTTTGGCCGATGTTCCTGGGGTTCGGCATCGGCTATGTATGGAACACGTTGAGCAGCGCCATTCCGGAAGGCTGATCAGGCCTCGACGAGAACGCTGCTGAAAAGGGCGTGCGCGTCGTCCTGGCTATAGATGGATACCTTCACGCCCATCCCCGGGGCGCTCGGGGCGAACGAGCCCTCCAGGCCTTCGGAGGGGACGTTCAGTCCTTCCACGAGGACCGGCCCCGTGGCCCACTGCACCCCCGCCTCCAAGCATCGCGCCAGGTCCCAGGCGAATACATCCTCCATGCTGGCCAGGAAGGGGGGTTCGATGGGACCGCCCATAACCAGCACGCGCCCCAGTCCGAGGGGGACCACGCCCATGGTGTTGGACGCCCCGTCCCCGGACGCGTACCCGAGGAGGGAGCCGGAGGAGGCGACGATATCGGCGGTGGAGGGGGCGTACGAAGGGCAGACGGTCCTCAGCCCCATGTCGTAGGCCGTCGTCCCTTCGAGCGCCCCATTAAATACGAAAGGCAGGAAGCTGATGGCCAGGGAGCCCTCCTGGCCGTTGAACGGGATGCCGTGGGGACCGATGGCCACCAGGACCCCTCCCTCCCTGACCCAGGCCTCCACCGCCCCGGCCATGCCCTCCTCGATGGAGCTGGAGATGACCAAGGTGCCATTGCCCGAGGCCAGGTAGCGGCCGAGGTCGGCCTCGTCGAGCAGTACGACCCTTGAGGACGAACGGATGTTCCTCAGCTCGGCGGAGAGATGATCGACGAGCCCCTGGATGTTGGCCGGGGCGCTCTCGGACCGCCCGCCTTGGCCGGACATGAGCACATATACGTCGTCGGTCCTGCATTCCACCACGGGCACGGCCACGATCGTCGCCTGGTACCCATGGGCCGAGGATGGCATAGAATAGGTAACGTGGAAGGCTCCGTCCGACCCGTCCACCTCCAAGACGGGGGCGCCTTGGGGGCCTCCATAGGTCATGAGGGCCGAGGACACGAACAGGGCCGCCACGAGCACGCCCACGATCGCCTCAGCCCTCATCGCCCTCCCTCCTTGAGGCGATCCTTGAGATAGCGCGGTCCATGAGGTCCAACCGAGGGGGCAGGGGCACTGTCAGGAGAACAAGGAACCCGGCGCCGCCCAGGACGCTCAGGACCAGTTCCCTTATCCCCCCCGTCCCAATTAAGAACACCTCGATCCCCTGGTTCAGCGCCTCCACCGAGACCAGCCCAGTGAACTGCGCGAGCGGATAAAGGAAGACGAACCCCGACTGCAGGCAGAGGAGATAGAGCAGGCCCAGGATGGAGAGGGCGTACATCTTGGGGAGCATGCGGGGGTGCGTGGGCGAGAGCAGGACCAGGAACGGGAAGAGCCAGAGGAGGTGCTGCGGGTTCGTGACCGCCTGGGTGACCATCACCACGGTTAGGACGGCCGTGGAGAGAAGCAATGGCCGTTCACCCTCGCACCCCTTCCTGAGCACAAGGTACGCCACGAGGAGCGCGAGCGCGATCCCCAGAAGCAGGAGGATCGTGTTGAACGGCACCCCGCTGCCTGCCCCGCCCGTGCCGTCCCCTCCGCTAAGCAACGGGGCGGCGAACCAGACGTTCATCCCGCCCACTGACGAGTAGGTCCCCCTTCTCATTATGTAATCCAGGAAGGAGCGGGAGCTGAGCAGCAGGGGCGCTATGGTGAGGAGGCTGAGCGCCCCTCCGCCCAGGAACGCCAGGGCAGGCCTGAGGGCGGAGGCCCTCTTCCCTTCGCGAAGTGCTGCGTGCAGCTGGATCAGCAGGGCTACCCCCAGCCCCAGGATGATGTAGGCGGGGAACAGCTTGAGCAGCACGCCCAGCCCCAAGGAGAGGCCGCTCAGAAGGTACCGGCGGTCCATGAACCCGAGCGTTCCCACCAGACCGCAGTAGGCGGCGAGCGCGTCGAACTGCCCGTGCACCGAACTCACGAAGATGACCAGGGGATTCAGGAACCATACCAGGAATGCCGTGTCCGCGGCCTCCCTGCCCTTCCAGCGGTCCACCGCGCGGTGCAGGGTGAGGGCGACGAGCGCATCCCCGACGATGATTGGCAGCTTGAGCAGGAGATTGAAGGCCGGGGAGGTGACGAAGGGCACGATCATCCCCGTGGCCCGGGAGACGCCGATCATGGCCGGGACGAAGGCGCCGAAGGAGGCGGGGTCCATGAACTGGGAGACGGACCAGAAGAAGGGAAAGAGGATCGCGGAGAACAGCGGGGGGTAGGTGAAGAGCACGTTCCCATAGGGGCCTGTGCCTGCCAGGGAACTGACCACGGCCCCGTAGAACGGATAGGCGTCGTAGGGATAGGAGGTCCAGGGCGCCAGCAGGAGCCTTACCGCCAGCCCGATGATGAGGGCCCGGAGCACCAGGGGGGAGGGGGCGAGGAGGCGCCGGACGCTCCCGAGCGCTCGGGCCATGGGCTCATGCCCTCCCTTCCACGATGTCCGCTAGGGCGTGGAGGTACCCTCTCACGTACTGCCTGAAGGACCCCTTGGTCCCCTGCACCCCCATGAGCAGGAAGTAATAGGGGAGGAGGATGAACGTCTGCCCCAGGAAGCAGGTGGCGAAGCGCACTCCCCTCTCCCTCTTCCGGACCATCAGCAGCATGTTCCGGGCGTAATAGTACGACCGGTAGGGGGTCATAAGGTTCGTGCCGCCCACACCCGTAGACATGGACACCTTATGCTCGGCCACGGCCTTGGGCACCAGCCACACGCCGTACCCCTGCTCCTTCGCTCTCAGGCACAGGTCCAGGTCCTCCGTGTAGATCTCGAAGGCCTCGTCGAACAGGCCCACCTCGCGGAAGACCTCAGCCTTGACCAGCATGGCGCAGCCGGTGATGAACCCCACCTCGCGGTCCTCTGCATCGCCGTCGCCCTTGCGGTCCATGAGCGGATGGGTGGACAGCCCCAGCACGTGGTTGAAATGCCCACCGTTGAACCACATCACGTCCGTGCCGTAATAAAATATCCTCGGACCGACGATCCCGGCCGTCGGATGCCTCTCCATGGCTGCGAGCAGCTCGCCCACCATCCCCTCGTGGGCGACCGCATCGTTGTTGATGAGGAGCACGTGAGTAGCCCCCAGCTCAAGGGCCCGGCGTATCCCCTGGTTCGCGCCCTTGACATAGCCAATGTTCTGCGCGTTCTCCAGCACCTCGAGCCCCGGATACCTCTCCCTGATGAGGGGGACCGAGCCGTCCTGCGAGCCGTTGTCCACCACCAGGACCTCCGTTCCAGGATTGCCCTGGAGCAGCGAACGGACGCATTCCAGGGTGTCGTCCGCCCGGTTCCAGTTCACCGTAACGGCGAAGGGCCTGGGGCCGTGGGGCATGCCCCTACGTATGGGGTCGCGCTATAAATCTAATCCTTCGGCGCCTCCCCATCGGCGCTTCCTCACAAAGTATTAATTGCCCACACCATCAATCTGAAAGCGATGTCCTACAAGCAGTTCGACGTGTATATACAGGACCGTCCGGGGGAGATCGCGCGGGTGGCGGAGGCGCTTGCCCGGAACGCCGTCAACATCCGTGGAATAGCAACGGACATGGGCGGGGGGAGGCCGATGGTGCACATAATCACCGACGACGCTAACAGCGCCCGGAGCGCCTTGAGGGCGGCGCAGTTGGAGTTCGAGGAGCGCGAGGTCATCGTGGTCTCCATGGCGGATCGGCCCGGGGAGCTTGCCAAGCTGACCAAGAAGCTCGCCCGGGCCGGGGTGAACATCAGCTCCCTGTTCATGCTGGGCCCCCTCACCCCCCTGGAGGAGGTGGCCATGACCGTGGATCGGATGGATGAGGCCAAGAGGCTGCTAGAGTTCTCCTAGGCCGCGCCCCTCTGCCTGGAGCATGGGCCCCTGACGGAGATCGCCGCGATCGCCAGGAGGATGAGGGCGCCGCCCAGCGCGGACATGGGGTCCGGCCTCTCGCCCAGCAGGAGGAAGGAGAAGCCCAGGCCGAACACCATCTCCACGAGCAGGATGATCGAGGTTTGGGTCGCCCCCAGGGCCCTCAACCCCCAGTTATAGAGCATGAAGGCCACCGTGGTGCAGAACAGCCCCAGGTACACCGCCAATGCCAATCCGCCCGTTCCCACCGAGCGGTCCTCGGCCATGAGCAGCCCCACGGGCACGGAGAGGACCGCGGTGAGCATGATCACGGCCGAGGTGAAGGGCACGAGCCTATGCCCTTTCCTCAGCTCCTTCGTGGTGAGGACGATGTAGAAGGCCCACACCACCCCGGCTGAGAACGCCAGCAGGTCCCCGAGCCCGCTCCCCCCTCCCAAGGTGGCGGGGTCCCCCTTCGTGGCGATGAGGCCCACCCCAGCCATGCCCAGGACCAGCCCGGCCACGGTCCGGCGGTCCAACCGCTCTCTCAGCAGCAGGGCGGCAAGGACCGCCACGATGACCACGTTGATGTCCACGAGGAGCACGGTGTTGCTCGCCGTCGTGTAGGTGAGGCCGACGTTCTGCAGGAGGAGCCCCGTAGCGTTCAAGAACGAGATCCCCCAGACGGCCTTGCTCCGGAGAAGGGAGCGGTCGAAGTCTGCCAGAAAGAGCATGGGGACCAGGGACAGGGCGGCCACCGCGGACCGCAGGGCGGTGAAGAGGTAGGGGTCAGTGCCCTCCACTCCCACCTTCCCGGCCACGAAGGAGGTGCCCCAGAGCATCCCCGCCAGCAACAGCGGTCCTTGGGCGTGGCGGGGGCTTTCGGACATGGGCGGGGGAACCCCTTCCGCGTATTTCAGAGCGACGCCCCTGCCTCCAGGTTCGTTCTTTCAAGGGCCTTGCCGGGCGATACAGTTACACCGTCCCCGAGCACGCAGTCCCTGAGCATCGCGCCCGCACCGATGCGGCAGCCCTCTCCCAGGATGCAGCCGCGCACCTCCGCCCCCCTGCCGACCGATGTCCGGTCCAGGAGGAGGCAGCCGTCAACGAGCGAGGCGTCCAGGACGCAGGCGCGGCCTATGACGCTCCTCCTCACCCTGGAGGAGGACGCCCTCACCCCTTCGCCGAAGTGGCATGGACCCTCCGCGTCCACGCCCGCTGGGGCCATGGATTGGGGCATGCGGGAGGCCATCTCCATATTGGCCAGATAGAGGTCGCCCGGGCGGCCTATGTCCCTCCAATAGCCGTTGATGGGGGCGGCGAAAAGGCCGCGACCCCTCGCCAGCATGTCCACGTACAGGTCCTTCGCGAAGTCGTACTTCCGTGCCGGAGGGACCATCCGCAGCACCTCGGGTTCCAGGACGTAGATGCCGGCGTTGATCACCCGGGAGAAGACCTCCTCGGGACGGGGCTTCTCCTTGAAGCGCTCCACCCTTCCCTCCGCCGAGACACCGACGATGCCGAACTGCTCCGGCCGCTCCACCTCCGTCAACCCAATAGTGGCCTCCGCCCCCCTCCGCAGATGGAAGTCGATCAGCGGCCCGAGCTCGGCGTCCATCATCGTGTCCCCGCTCCCCACGACGAAGGTACCGTCCAGGCGGTCCTCCAGCAGCTTCACCGCCCCCGCCGTGCCCATCGGCTCCCTCTCGCAGGCGAGCTCGAGCTTCACCCCGAAGCGGTCCCCTCTCCCCAGCGCGTTCCGCACATCCTCCGAGCGGTAGCCGCAGGCCAGGAAGATGTGCTTGACGCCGGCCGCCGCCATTGCCCTGATCACGTACTCGATGCAGGGAACGCCCAGCACCGGTAGCAGTGGCTTCGGGCGGGTGGAGGTCAATGGTCTCAGCCTGGTCCCCTCCCCCCCAGCCAGAATGACCGCCTGCTCCACCCTCCGTGCCATCCGTCCCCCTCACTCGATGACCTTGATGACGTTGCGGTCCCTCTTGGCCCCGATGGCCTTGGCCACCGGCTCGCATTTGCTCCGCAACAGGTGCGCTATCGGCCTTACATCGGTGCCGGCCAATGCCTCGAAGTTGGCCATGCCCTTGGCGATGACGAGGTCCGCCCTTGCCAGGGCGTCCCTCAGCCCGGCTGGAGCCCGCTCCAGGTCGAGTCCGATGGCGAAGGTCCCCGTTGTCAAGCACGCGTCCAGCTCCCTGTCGGCCCCGGAGATCGCCAGGTCCTCCCAGGTGGCATCGGTGATTATCGGTTCCCCCTTCACCACCCCTGTGACCTTCAGACCCATGCCCTTCAACTCCCGGAGGAGCGGGAGGTCTAAGATGATCTCGCCACAGTTGTCGAAGAGGTACACGACCTCCTTCGCCCCTTCCAATAGCGCGCGCATGCGTCCCGTATCATCCGGCTCCGCTCCCTGGGCCACGAGCCCATCGAAGGAGTGGACCAGTTCCTGGGGGCCCTCGATCCCCCCTATGCCGAAGTCCAGGACGTTGCCGGCTATGGCCACGAGGCAAGCCGTTCGCAGCCTGTCGTCCGAGGTGTGGACGAGTTCCTCCGCCCGGGGCAGGAGGGAGAGGGCCACCTGGTTCGCCTCCGCCTTCAGCTTGGCGTAGGGATCCTTGGTCCCGAGCAGTTCGTACGAGAGCCGGTGCACCTTTGTGGCAAGGGCGGCCGACCCCGTTCCGGGCTCCCATCCCTCCGCGACCATGCGGACGCACGCCATCATGACAGCGTCCTCGAGCGCGGGGTCCACCAGCCTTGTCTGGAACAGGACCCTGCGCAGCAGGCAGGGGGCGCATTCAGCGGAGAACCTCATGCGGGAGGGAAGGAGGGGACGGCTATTATTCCTTTCGTCCGACCGATGGAAGCTTAATATCCAGAGAAGGGATTTCGACCCTGATAGCAATGGCCGAATCCGTTCTCCTCCGTGTTGCGAAGGCCCAGTCCCAGACGGAGGTGGGAATGGGCCGAGCCCGCCTGGACATGAAGACCCGCAAGGAGCTGGGAGTGGACGTGGGGCAGGCCATCGAGATAATCGGTAAGAAGATGACGGTCGCCCGGGTCTTCCGGGCCCAGCAGGAGGACGAGGGCAAGGACATCATCCGCATGGACGGGGTGCTGCGCTCGAATGCGGGCGTATCCATAGGGGAGCGGGTGACCGTCTCCAAGGCCGACCCGCAGCAGGCCACCAAGGTGGTGCTCGTCCCTAAGATCCCCCATAAGATGCAGCTGGCGATGGGAACTGGCATAGACGACCTGTTCCGCAAGGGGCTCGCCGGCCGCCCGCTCGTCAAGGGCGACGAGCTGCTGGTCCCCAACTTCGCCTGGGGCGGGCAGCTCGCCCCGTTCAAGGTGGTCTCCACCGTCCCGGCGGGCGTGGTCATAGTGGCCGAGCACACCGAGATGGTGGTGAGGGCCGAGGCAGATGAGGAGAAGGAGACGTACAGGCCCTCGGTCAACTACGATGACATAGGCGGCCTGGACGATGTCCTGCAGCGCATCAGGGAGATGATCGAGCTGCCGCTCAAGCATCCCGAACTGTTCGACCGGCTGGGGATAGACGCCCCGAAGGGCGTCCTGCTCTACGGGCCGCCGGGAACGGGCAAGACGCTGCTGGCCAAGGCCGTTGCCAACGAGTCCGGCGCCTCCTTCTATTCCATCCAGGGGCCGGAGATAATGTCCAAATGGTACGGGGGGAGCGAGGAGAAGCTGCGGGAGAAGTTCGAGGAGGCGGCCAAGAACGCCCCGTCCATCATCTTCATCGACGAGATAGATTCGATCGCCCCCAAGCGGGAGGATGTCACCGGGGAGGTGGAGAGAAGGGTGGTCGCCCAGCTGCTCACCCTCATGGACGGGATGTCGGAGAGGGGGCAGGTCATTGTGATCGGGGCCACCAACCGCCAGGACGCCATGGACCCCGCGCTGCGCCGCCCCGGGAGGTTCGACCGGGAGATCGAGGTGGGGGTGCCGTCCTTCCAGGGCCGCAAGGAGATCCTCCAGATCCATACCCGCGGGATGCCCCTCGGCGAGGACGTGAGCCTGGACCAGTACGCCCATGTCACCCACGGGTTCGCGGGGGCGGACCTGGCCGCCCTGGCCAGGGAGGCCGCCATGAAGTGCCTGGGACGCTTCGTCCCCACCATCGACATCGACCGGGCCATTCCGGCCGAGGTGCTGGCCAAGATGAAGGTCACCTCCGAGGACTTCGACGCGGCGCTGAAGGAGATCGAGCCCTCGGCCATGCGCGAGGTCATGGTGGAGGTCCCCAACGTAGGCTGGGGGGACATCGGGGGACTGGAGGAGGTGAAGCGCCAGCTCCAGGAGGTGGTGGAGATGCCCATAGACAGCCCGGAGGCCTTCAAACGATTGGGGATAAGGCCCTCGCAGGGCGTGCTCCTCTACGGGCCGCCGGGAACGGGAAAGACGCTGCTGGCCAAGGCCGTGGCCAACGAGTCCAATGCCAACTTCATCAGCATAAAGGGCCCGGAGATCATGTCCAAATGGTACGGGGAGAGCGAACGGGCCCTGCGGGAGATCTTCAAGAAGGCGCGCCAGGTGGCCCCTTCGATAATCTTCCTGGACGAGATCGACGCGGTCGCCCCCCGCCGAGGGGCCTATGAGGCTTCCAAGGCGTACGACACGCTGGTCAATGAGCTGCTGACATCGATGGACGGGCTCACCGCCCGGGAGGGGGTGACGGTCATCGCCGCCACCAACCGGCCGGACATGATCGACCCGGCGCTGCTGCGCCCCGGGCGCTTCGACCGGCTCATATTCGTGCCCGTGCCCGACGCCCCCGCCCGTCGGGCCATCCTGCAGGTGCATACCAGGGCCATGCCCCTCCAGGACGTGAGCCTGGAGGAGCTGGTCTCCCGCACCGAGGGGTTCGTGGGCGCGGACCTTGAGAACCTGTGTCGGGAGGCGGCGATGGCCGCCCTGAGGGAGGACCGCGGCGCGGAGACGGTCGGGATGAGGCACTTCGATGCGGCCCTCAGAACGGTCCGGCCGTCCGTGGACAAGGAGTCGGCGAAGCAGTACGAGGTCATGAGCAAGAACATCCATAAGGCCCGGGGCGGGATCGAGGACCTCGGGATATTCAGGTAGGTGCTAGCAGATGGTGAAGGTATTGAGACCCAAGGACGAGGGGAAGAGCGCGGCCGTGGCCGCGCCGACCTCCAAAGGGAAGGGGAAGGAAGGGAGTAAGGCCGAGGCTACGGGCGGAAGGGCGGGGGGGAAGAGGCCCCCCGCGCCAAAGCGGAGCGGGGGGGCGGTCGACCAGAGGGCAGAGGCCCTGCGCACGCTTTCCCAGTTCTACCTGGGGGAGATGGACCTCAAGCTGCGGATGAGGCAGATGACCATCACCACGGGGAAGGAGCCCCCGGAATGGATGGCCGCCTTGGAGATCCTGAAGGACCAGATCATAAACACGGAGCATCCCGACCTCAAGCTCAGGATGTACCAGGCAATGGCAGACCTATTGGCGAAGGTGGGGCAGAAGGAGGACCTTTTCACCATTCAGCAGATCATCGCCCGCTACAACCTCAAGTCCTTCAAGGACATGGGGTTCGAGCGGGTGGAGATCGAGTGCGCCAAGGACGCCTGCCCCGTCTGTCAGAGGATGGCGGGGAAGCGCTTCAGGATAGAGGAGGCCATGGAGACCATGCCCCTCCCCTGCCACGACTGCACCACGGATAGGGACGCCGTCACAGGCTACTGCCGCTGCCGCTACTTCGCGATATTTTGAGGCTCCAGGCCCTCCATAAATCTATAAATAGGCTCAATCTCATGCGATAGTCAATCGGGCCATTTGTTCGGGGTGCGCGAATGAGGAAGTTCATTACCGAGATGAAGGGGAAGACGGTCATGACCAACGACGGTCAGATCTTGGGCATGATAGACAACTTCGTGGTGGACACCCTCACCGGCGAGATCAACCACGTGCTGGTGCTCCCGGCCGAGGAGATCGACAGCCGTCTGTTCCGCACCGACAGCCATGGCCGCCTGGTGCTCCCGTTCAGCGAGATGAAGGACGTCCGCGACGTCGTGGTCATGAGCATCTCCCGCTGATGTTCCCTTTCCATCGCCTTCCTCTCGAAGGCCAGGCCTGCTGATCTTCACTTCCGTGCGAGGAGCTTAGTACGGTCGCAACCGGCCTGTGCCTCCCGGAACCCGGGGCTCTTCTCCAACGCGTCCTGGTACAGGCTGAGGGCCCATTTGTGCTCCCCCTCCCCCTCGGCTATGAAACCCAGCATGTATAGGGCATCGGCGCTCTCCTCCATCTTCAGGGCGGACGTCAGGCTGTCCTTGGCCGATCCAGTGTCCCCCATGGCCATCTGCACGTTGCTCAGGTTCAGCAGGTACTCCGGACGGCGCTCCTCTTCCACCGCGGCCTTCAAGGCCTCCAACGCCGCCTCGTACCTCCCGGCGGCGAAGAGCGTGCATCCGATGTTGTTCATCGCGTCGGAATAATGAGGGTCGACCTCCAGCGCCAGCTGCATGAGGTGCATTGCCTGCTCGTAGTCGTACTCGCCCATGAACCGCATGCACACCCCAAGGGCGTTCAGGCCCTCCGGGTACGCCGGGAACTCCGATATTATGGTCTTGAGAAGCTTCGAGGCGTCCCTGTACCGGCCCAGGCGGACCAGCGCCAGGGACTTGGAGAGCCTTGCCGGGAGCCCCGCCCCATCCACGTTCAGCCTGGCGAGTTCGCCATACCTCTGCCCTTCGAGCAGGCCCAGGGCCAGGCGGGCGCGGGCCTCCTCACACTCCGCCGCCCGCAGCAGCCCGGAGGCGTCCCCGCCATGCCGATGGAGGAGGGCCTCGATGTCCAATAGGACCCGGGCGTCATCGGGGGCGAGCCTCAGCGCTCCCTTCAACGCCTCGATGGCCTCCTCCCCCCGGTCCAGGGTCAAAAGGGCGCGGGCCTTGAGCCGCAGTAGGGCCGGGTCGTCCCCCTGCCTGAGCGCGCCATCGATCACCTGCAGGGCCTTTTCAGCCTCCTTTCCTGCCAACAAAAGCGCTGCCTCCTGCCAGACGCGCGCCTCCAGTCCTTCCGGGAGAGGGGGCAGGCGCACCTCGAAGGGCCATTCCGAAGGGGACTTGGGAGCTTGGGCGGGGGCACCCTCCCCCTCCGCTGCCCTCTCCCCCGCTGGAATCTCCACGAGCCGGCGGGCCTCCGGTCCCTCGGCCACCTCGATGGCCGAAGGGCTGCCCTGGAAGGGCAAGGGGACCGATGCTTCCGACCGGGGCTCCAGCCTTCCGGCCTCATCGGCAGGGGCGACGGCCGTCGCGCTTGGACCGGGGGCGAGGACCTTCGTCCCGACCGGCTGCACCGTCCTTTCCTGGGAGACCTCCGCGGGCGGCTGCGCATCGGGGACCTGGAGCGCCTTCTCCTCTTTCACCTCGGCCGGCGGACCGCTCTCGAACGGCCGCACGGCCAGCGAACCCTCGTCCTTGGCCCCCTCGACGACCTCTTCGTCCAAGGTGCCGCCGGGCACGGGCGCCGGGCCTGGCCGGGCCGCGGCCATTTGGGCCACCAGGTCCTCCCTTTCCCGCCTGACCGGCTCCATCGAGGGATCGAGCGCTAGGGCTCGGTCCAGGGCTGTCAGGGCGTCGTCCAGCTCCCCGAGGGCGCGCAGGCATGTCCCGAGGTGGGCCCAGATGTCGGCCCTGGAGTCGACCAGCCGCAGGACGTCCTTCCACCCCTCCACCGCCCCTGGGATGTCCCCCCGCTCCTCGCGCATGCGGGCGAGGTTGATCAGGGGGTCCGCAAAGTCCCGGTCCAGAGCGCTCGCCTTCTCGAACGCGGCCTGCGCCTCTACCGCTCGCCCCATGCCCTTGAGGGCCAGCCCGCGGTTGTTCCAGCCCCGGGGGTCCTGGGGATAGCGATGGACGAGGTCGTTGAAGACCTTCAGGGCCCATTCCAGGCGGCCCAGTTCGTACAGGGTGGCGCCCTTGTTCAGGAGGGCGGGGGCGTTCCCCGGATCGATGCGCAGCACGTTGTCGTAGGCGGCCAGCTCCCTCTCCCTGTCCTCAAGGCGGTTGTGGATGAGGGCGATGGTGTACCAGGTCATCGCATCCCCGGGGCGAAGCTCGGCGGCCCGGGTGGCGGCCGTAAGCGCCTCGGCCGCCCTCCCCATCGCCAGGAGGTAGCTGGCCTTCTTCAGCCAAATCGAGTCGTTCAAGGGCTTGATCTGCAGGGCCTGGTCCAGGAGGCGGATGGCCCCCGCGCCGTCCCCCTTCCTTCCGCTCCGCTCGGCCTCCTCCAACAGTTCCTCGAGCTTGCCCACCGAGGGCAGGCATGGCTCCCCGCGGTCCTCCAGGACCTTGAGGTCCTCCTTGACCAGGAGCTGCTCGTCGAGCCCATATCTCTCCAGCAGGGACAGGAAGCGATCCGTGTCCGCATAGGAGACCCCCTCCCTCTCCAGGAGGTTCAGGGTCCCGGGGTCCAGCTCCTGCATGGTCATGAGCACCGGCGTCCGCCCGCCCTCCTTGGCATCCTTGATCAGGGACCGGGCGACCATCTCGGGGTCGGAGAAGCCGCTACGGGACACGAGCACTAGATAGGCGACCTCCCCCTGCCCGTGGACCAGAAGCGCACCCTGCTGCTCGCGCGCCGACTGGACCCGGACGCCCATGCCCCCCAGCAGAGAGATCGTCAGATCGCGGTACTCGGCCGGGGACAGCCTGCGCACCGCCTCTATCAATCGCTGCCTCCCGCTCCGGTCCAGCTTCTCGGACAGGTCTGTCATGGGCAGCCCCTCCTCAGCCTGAGGAGCGCCCCCTCAAGGTCCTGGACGGAGGCCACCATCTCCGCGGCCTCGTCCTCCCTGCCCAGGTCCCAGTACACCTTCGCCAGCTGGAGGCGGGCGTCGTCGGAGCTGGCCACCGCCCTGAGCTCGGCGATGGCGGCCTCATGCTCCCCTCCCCAATGCCGGAGCATGGCCAGGTTGGCCCTGGCGATCGGCTCCAGCTCCGGGATGGCCGACGCCCTCCGATAGAGCCCCATGGCCTGGGCGGCCCGCTCACGGAAGACCTCATCGCGCATGGGATCGCCCAGGGGAAGCCGGGCCATATCCCTCGCGCTCAATGCCAGGATGTTCCCCAGGCGCAGGAGCGCCCTCCCCCACCTCTCCCCCTGGAGGTCCATCCTCTCCGGGATGCCTAGCAGCTCCTTCAGCTTGGGGCGGAGGGGGACCTGCTCATCGCCCATCAGGTGGAGCCCCACCCCCATCCCCGCGAGGTATTGGTCCAAGATGGTCGGAAGATGGGAGTGGTCCTCGCCCTGGATGGTCCTTTCCAGGAGCAGATAGGGGTCGCTCCCCTTTCGCAGTAGGACCTCCCCCTGGGGGCTCGGGCCTATCCGCAGACAGGCGCTGCGGCTGCCCAGGGCGCGCAGGTCGGACCTGGGATCGACCATCCATTCTCTGAGAAAGAGCTCACCCCTCACCTTCGCCACGCAGGCCGAGCAGACCATGGCCCCTTCGGGGGAAGGGGCGCCGCAGAACGTGCATACCATAGCATCCCGGGATGATATCGGCGGTCGGGGATTAATCATTGTCGCTGGCAGGCCCCTTTGCCATGTACGGGAGCGCCCTTGAGTAGCCGTGGGAGGCGTAGTAGCTTCGAACGCCCACGCCGCTGGTGACCTTGATGGCCGCATAGCCGTCCGCCCTCGCCGACTCCTCGGCCATCCCCAGCAGCCTTCCGCCCAGCCCCTGGTGCTGCCATTCCCCCGCATGCTCGCCTATCCTGGCCATGCGTCCGAAGACCTTCAGCTCGCGGATGAGTGCCGGTCCGGCCTCGGGCTTCCTCAGACGGACGTAGCCGGCCAGGGCCCAGTCGTCAAGCACCAGGGAGATGAACTCCTCCCGCCCCTCCGAGGCGTCGTACCTGACCACCCGTTCCCTGAGGTCGTCCGGCTCGATGTCCGTGATCCCGAGTAGGCCGACCTCCCGGCAGCGGATGCAACGGCATTTTTCCCCCATGGAGGCCAGCCGCTCCTTCGCCAGCTCGCGCAGGTGCCCCTTGTCCACCCCTGCCTCGATCAGGGGTGCAGGGATGTCCCTTTGGATGCGTTGGATGCGGACGTACTCGGGCACCAGCCTCTTCATCTCTGCGATCACCTGCACGGCCTCCTCCGTTCCGTACGGGACATACCTTCCAGCGCGCCAGTCCTCATACAGCCTGGTGCCCTTCACCACCAGGGTCGGATAGATCTTCACCATGTCCGGCCGGAAGCGGGCGTCCTCGAACATCTGCCGGAAGGACCGCAGGTCCCTCTCCGGGTCGGAGCCGGGGAGGCCGGGCATCACGTGGTAGCAGACCTTGAGCCCCAGGTCCTTGGCGACGCGGGTGGCGTCCACGACCGCCTGCACGCCGTGCCCGCGGTCGACCGAGGCCAGGATGTCGTCGTCCAATATCTGGACGCCGAGTTCGACGCGGGTGGTCCCCAGGCGCATGCACTCCCGCCCCACTTCGGATGAGAGTGAATCGGGGCGGGTCTCCACGGTCATGCCTATGACCCGGTGCTCGGCCCCCTCGTTGAGCCGATGCGCCGATCCCAGGTCCGTCGAGTCCGAGCTGTTGAAGGCGTCGAAGCAGCGCTTGACGAACCATTCCCGGTACTCCTGGGGCCTCGATGTGAACGTTCCGCCCATTATGATGAGGTCGACCTTGTCGGTGTGGTGGCCTATGGTGGCCAGCTGGTCCAGGCGGGAACGGACCTGCCGGTAGGGGTCGAAGTCGTTGGCCGAGGCCCGCCGGGCGGCGGGCTCCTTGCCAGTGTAGGACTGCGGGGAACTGTTCTCCACTCCTCCGGGGCAGTAGGCGCACCTTCCGTGCGGGCACGGCGCGGGGGAGGTCATCACTGCTACCACCGCCACTCCGCTTAGGGTGCGGACCGGCTTGCGGCGAAGGATGTCCAGCACCTCGGGCAGCCTGTCCGGGGGGACCAGGGCGAGGGTCTCGGAGTTCTTGGGCACCCCTGCCAGCCCGTACTCTCCGCTCAGCTTGACCTTGCGACGCTGCAGCTCATCCTTGTCCCTTATCTCCCCGGAGAGCAGCAGCCGCAGGAGATGCTGATGATATTCATCGCGGCGGTCCATCCGATGCCTCTGGTCTGCGGTGCGCACTGCGGTCAGCCGAAGTACACGCCGTTCTCCTTGGGAGGCTCCTCCCTCTCTTCCTTGGAATCGAGTATGTCCAGATAGACCACGGAGCGGGAGGGGACCGCTCTCAGCCCTCCCCCGTCCATCCGCATGGTGAGGGCGACATCGCTCCCATACTGAAGGTACCCGAGGAACTCCCCCTCCACATCAATGGTGCCTCCCCCTCCCAGCCCAAGGACGAGATGGTAGCGGGATCCCTTGGTTAGCCTGGTAGGGCATCTCTCCTCCATGCTCAGCCCCCCCTGGCAAGCCGTTGGAGATGCTCCACCGTCTTGCGGTACGACTGCATCGCCAGCTCGACGTTGGCCTCCGTGAAGCTCCAGGCCTTGCTCAGGTCCCCATAGCGGATGCGGTAGCCCTTCTTCCTCTGCCCATCCATGTCGATGGACACGTCCTCCAGGATGTCGATGGCCTTGAGCTTGTTGAGATGCCGGTACACGGTGGGCTTGGTGGTGCCCAGGTAGGCCGAAAGCTCCTCCACCGCCCACACCCGGTGCATGTTCCCGAGGAAGCACTCGGTGAAGAGCCGGTACGGAATGCTCTCCTGGATGTTGTCCACTTCCGTCTTCGGGTCATACCCCTTGGAGATGTAACCGATCTGCTTCAGGAACTGCAGCGAGGCCTCCTGAAGGTCTTCGATGGGGGTCAACGGGGTATTGCTCATCACGTTCAATTCGAACATATTTTCAGTGAAGAGGATAAGAAGATATGATTATTTAAAATTTGTAAACACTTGTCCTTAAATATTAATAAATGAACGTGGCAAAGCCTAAGCGATAGAACCTTCCCGATGAACACGATACAGTTGGGCAATTATCATCTTAAATCGTACAATAAGGATTAATTTTTCCTTAATGGACAAAAACGCTTTATATAATCATCTTTTTTAATTTTTTAGGTGATTTTCAAATGGAAAAAAGGACCGCGGTCCTCGCCGTGCTCATCGTAGCGATCGTGATCGTCGCCGGCCTTGCCGCAACGATGCTGATGGGCGAAGGGGACGAGGAGGATACCATCTATTGGTTGACTGTGCCCCCGGTCAACCAAAAGGACCAGATTGCCCGAGGGCTCATCGATGGGGGAGTGAGCTGGGAACCGTACTGCTCCGATTCCATATTATCCGGGGACACCCACGCATTGATGTGGTCCGGGGATTTCTGGCCAAATCATCCATGTTGCGTTTTGGCCGTTAACGCCGGCTTTGCAAAGAACAAACCCGAGCTGGTGGCTCGGACCGTGGCGGCCCACATGGAGGCGACCGACTGGATATTGCACACCATCGAGAACAGGGAGACGGAAACCGAGAACTATACCGCCCTCTTGCAGATGGGCGCTGCCTTCAGCCTTCGCAATACGACCGTGGTGGAAGAATCATTGGAGCATATGAGATTGACCTATGAGATCAACGATCAGTTCAAGGACTATCTCGTGAACTTCACCGAGGAGTTCATCGCCCTGGACCAGACAAGCGATGCGGCCCTAACCGCCAGGGGATACGCCTCGGTCGATGATTTCATCGGCACCTTCGTCAACGATAGCTACATGGACATGGCCGGCACCCTCAGCAAGAGCGGGACGATCCTGGGGAGTGTGCGCCTTGGCTTCCTCCAGGGGGATCTGCACCAGTTCGCCCGGGTGGTGGCGTCCAACGTGACCATGTGGGATGGGACGGAATGGGAGGGCAGGAGCCTTTTCGCCCAATGGGGCGTCAATATAATCCCCCAGGACCCCTATCCCAATGGCCCGGCCGTTATGCTTGCCTTTGACACCGACAAGATAGATATGGGCTACCTTGGGTCCCCGCCCGCTATTATAAAGCATCTGAACGTCAACACGGCCAACAGCGACATAAGGATAGTGGCGCAGGCCAACGTGGAGGGGTCGGCCATCATCGTCAATAACCAGATCCAGTCCATCGAGGACCTTGACGGCAAGAAGCTGGGCACCCCTGGCCCGGCCTCCATCCAGCACCTGTTTCTTCTGGCCTTCGCCGAAGAATATGGGTTCGACCTGAAACTGGCTGGTACGTGACGGCGGCAGCAAACCTTTTTATTTTTTTAGATTGTGAGGAGCGGCATGAGCGAGAAGGACGTTGGTGATCAAGGCAGGGTCAGGGAACTGCTTAACAAGCCTCTGTTCAAGAACGCCATCGCCACCATCGTATCGTTGACCATGTTCATCCTCACCTGGTGGCTGGTGGCCATCTGGGCGGACCTGGTCTACATCCCTACCCCTGGCGAGGCCTTCAGCGCCCTGGTGGATTCCTTCATTCATGAGGACCCCAACCTGCATATCACAATGTGGTGGAACATCTACGCCTCGCTCAAGCGCTTCGTACTGGGATTCGCATTGGCCCTCGGCCTGGCGATACCGTTGGGCCTGGCCATGGGGTACTCCAAGACGTTCGAGATGCTGGCCAAACCGGTGGTGGAAGTGTTCCGGCCCATTCCTCCGATCGCGTGGGTGCCGCTCTTCATTCTCATCTTCGCCTATTTCTGGGGCCCGGTCATGGTCATATTCATGGGCGTGCTCTTCCCCCTTCTTTCCAACATTTATTTCGGGGTCAAGAGCGTCCCGCCTATATTGATGGATGCGGCCCGCACCCTTGGCGCAACCCGCCTCCACATCTTCACCAAGGTGGTGTTCCCGTACATCATCCCCTTTCTGATGACCGGCATCCGCATCGGGATGGGGATTGGATGGATGTGCATCGTCGCTGCGGAGATGATCGGGGTGGAGGGCGGAGGCCTTGGATATTACATCTCCATGCAGGCCCTGACATTGGGCGTCTACGACAGGATGTTCGCAGGGATGATCGTCGTGGCCGTGCTCGGTCTATTGACCACCGGGCTGATGCAGTACCTTGAGAACGTGACCAACCGGAGGATGGGGATACGATGATCCTGGAGATCAAGGACCTCAAGAAGTCGTTCCCCAAGAAGAAAGGGGAGATGGTGGCCATCGCCGATTTCGATCTCGACGTGGAGGAGGGGGAGTTCGTCTGTCTCCTCGGTCCGTCAGGCTGCGGCAAGACCACCATCCTGAGGATCATCGCCGGTCTGGAGACCCCCACCTCCGGCACCATCCTCCTGAACGGCAAGCAGATCTCCGGTCCCGGCTCCGACCGCGGAATGGTCTTCCAGGAGTTCGCCCTGTTCCCCTGGCGGACGGTGCGCCGCAACGTGGAGTTCGGGCTGGAGCTCAAAGGCGTGCCCCCGGAGGAGCGCCGGGCGCGCACCCAGAAGTACATCGACCTCGTAGGCCTCTCCGGCTTCGAGGACTATCACCCCTACCAGCTTTCTGGGGGGATGAAGCAGCGGGTGGGCATCGCCCGCGCCCTCGCCAACGAACCTTCCATCCTTCTCATGGATGAGCCTTTCGGGGCCTTGGACGCGCAGACGCGCAACCTCATGCAGAAGGAGCTCCTGCGCATCTGGAGCGAGACCAGGAAGACGGTCATATTCGTCACCCACTCCGTGGACGAGGCCCTGTTCCTGGCGGACCGCATCGTGGTCATGACCGCCCGCCCCAGCACGGTCGGGGAAATATACAAGATCGAATGGCCGCGCCCCAGGGACCGCGCCTCCCCGGAGTTCGCCGCCCTGCGCAAGCAGATCCTGGCCCACCTCGAGAGCATGGTGAAGGCGGAGTGATCAGAGGACCTTCGCGGCGGCCACCTCGATGGCCCGCACCATGCTGTCCTTCGGGACGATCACGGACACGGGGACCCTCACTATCTGCTCGATCGTCGGCGCCACGATCGGCGCGCACACCAGGGCGAGGGCTCCGTCCCTCTCGGCCTTGACGGCGGCGATGATGGCGTCCTCCATGGTACAGGCCGGGTATTCCTTGACGCGGACGGTGCGCTCGCCGACCTTCATGAGCCTCTCCTCGATGCGGCTCAGGACCGGCCGGGAGGCGATGACCGCTATGAACTCCCCGCCGGGATTGGCGTCCAGCTTCCTTACGCCCTTGATGACCGCCCTGACCGTCCGCAGGTTCGGCTCGCGCTGCTCCTGGAGGATCTTGTAGATGGTGCTTGGGGAAAGGCCGGTCCTTTCGCAGAACTCCGGGACGGAGAGCCTCAGATCCTCTGTCAATATGTGCCGCAGCGCTTCCCGGAAGCCCTCCTCGCTGCGGAGGATCCCTGAGACGAGTTCGTCCACCATGCTCATCCCATCACTCCTCTTCCTTTCTCACGTACCTTGCTGCGGAGAGCCCGGCCACGCAGCCCTCCCCGACCGCCTTCGCGAGCTGCCATGGCCTGCCGGTCACATCCCCGCAGGCAAAGACCCCGGGCGTGCCGGTGGCGCAGCTGCGGTCCACGGCGATGAACCCGTTCTCGTCCGGGAATATGTTCACCTCCATCGCCAGGTCGGCCACGCCCTTGGCCCCCAGCTCGATGAAGACCCCGTCGAGCGGGAGGTCCCGCCCATCGTCCAGGGTCATTCCTCGCACCACCTGGTCGCCGTAGATCCGGGTAGGCCAGGCCTGGACGAGCTCGATGTCCGTGCCTTTGACCTTCTCCATGAGCTCCGGGGAGGCCTTGAACTCCTTGGCGACCCAATACACCTTGGAGGCGTACTCCCGGAGGAGGAGCGCGGCCGAGGCGGCCATGCTGGCCTCCCCCAGCACCGCCACCGTCTTCCTCTTGAAAAAGTTGCAGTCGCAGGTGGCGCAGTAACTGACCCCCAGCCCGTGATATTCCTTCTCGCCCTCCACGTTCAGCTTCCTTCGGGACACCCCGGGGGCAAGGACGATCGCCTTGGCTTTGATCTCCCTTAGGGATTCCGTCGTGAGCTTGAACTCCCCTTCCTCCATCTCGATGGTGAGCAGGTCCTCCTCCAAGAGGATGGCGCCGAACCCGGCCGCCGCCTTGGCGGCGATCTCCAGCATCTCCCTCCCAGTCCTGGGAGGGGAACCGAAATAGTTCTCGATCTCCGCCTTGACCAGGGCGCTGTTCTGCCTCCTTCCCAGAACGCAGACCCTCACCTTCTTCCGCACGGCATGGATCGCCGCCTGAAGGCCTGCCGGGCCCGCCCCGACGATAGCTACGTCGTATTCCATTGGCATCCCCTATAATTAGAGCTGCGCGGTCAAACGGTTTGATGGAATGGGTTTGCGGGCCTAGAGGTACTTGGAGAACTTCTGCCGCATGAAGTCCTTGTTGCCGGCGCCCACGATGCGATCCAACAACATGCCATTCTTGAAGACCAGCATGGTGGGGATCGCGGTGATGTTGAACCGCATGGGAGTGCGCTCGTTCTCGTCCGTGTTCAGCTTGCCGAACCTGATCTTGCCCTGGTACTCCTCCGCCAGCTGCTCCATTATGGGGGCCAGCATGCGGCAGGGACCGCACCAGGGGGCCCAGCAATCTATGATGACCAACGGCGCGCTCCTAATGAACTCCTCGAAGGTGCTGTCCTTGACCTCGGTAACTCCAGACAATCCATTCACTCCTTTCAGTTCGTTCTGACCCATCAATGCCTCTAGCTTGCGCCTCCTGATCTCGGCGAGTTCGTCGTCGACCATCAGGGGACCTCGTCATATCGGTTGTGCATTGCGATTACAAAACCGTATTACTGTTCCATCGTATATAATTTTTATCTCTATCGTTCCTAGGGAGCGAACCTTTTCATCGCTGGTGCTCCGATGGAGGGGCCGACAAGGGCGCGCCGCCTGGGAATGCCGCTGATAACCTTTTTAATAGGGGATGGCAATATCTGACGAAGGGACTGCCGATGTTAGAGGAGGCTTCTGAGCTCATTGGGATGCAGGTCTACACGCCCAACGGGGTGTTCCTGGGCAACGTGAACAACTTGGTCATCGATGTGGACAGCCGCAAAGTGGATGGGCTCTTCATAAGCGAGTCCAACCCTCTGCTCGTGGAGGATTCCAAGGCGGTCAATGTGCCCTTCAGATGGATCCAGGCCATTGGCGACATCATTTTGCTCAAGTACTTCCCCAAGAGGGTCAGTGCCCGGCGTCCCGCCCCCAAGCCGGCGCAGGCCTGAGGCCAACCTATTTTTCTTCCATCCCCCGTATATCATTACCATGTCTGGGCGCAAGGTCTACGTTGACCCGGCTGCGGTCATCATAGGGGACGTGGAACTCGAGGAGGACGTGTCCATCTGGCCTGGGGCCGTCCTCCGGGGGGACGCCAACCGCATCCGGGTGGGCGCCGGGAGCAACGTGCAGGAGGGGGCCGTCATCCACGTCGGCCATGACTTCCCGAGCGCCATCGGCAGGATGGTGACCGTTGGGCATGGGGCTGTGATAAACGGGGCGACCGTCGGGGACCATTGCATCATCGGGATAAACTCGACCATTTTGGACGGGGCGGTGATAGGGGACGAATGCATCATCGGGGCCAATGCGCTCGTCACCAGCATGACCGAGGTCCCGCCGCGCTCGGTGGTTATGGGGTTGCCTGGTAAAGTCGTCAGGCACAACGACCTGAGCATACGGGAGAAGGCGGAGCGCAGCGCCGAGAGCTACATAGAACTCAAGGACCTCCACCTGGAGGGACGGTTCCCCCGCCGGACCTTCTAGGCCCCAGGCTTGGAATTGATAATAAAGGAGCAGGGCGTTCACCGGAAGGACATGTGGAAGAGCAGTTTCCGGGTGTGGTTCTACGTGAGCGTCGCCACTGCCCTGCTGGTGAGCGCTTGGACCACCGACGTCTATTGGCTCGTCCTGGAGCTGGGGATGATCGGGGCCGTCCTGGGAAGGTATCCCCTGTTCGACCAGGTGGAGGAGCCTGAGCTCCAGCGCCCCCTGACCGTGTTCATGGTCCTGCCCTTCACCATATACGTCCTCCTCTACCTCCTGGACCTGGACGGCGGCCTATTGCTGGAGGCGCTCAGAACGCTCATCACCATGATGGCATCCCTCCTGCTGTGCCTCTTCCTCACCCTGATCCTGGTGAAGAGGACGGAGCTCCACATGAACTACAGGTTCATATTGGGCTTCGCCACGGTCGCCTCCATATCATTGGCGTCGTTCTTCGCCATCCTCTCCACGACCTTCGCCTTCCTGAATGGGGAGGCGGTCACTAACGACGAACTCATGTGGGAATTGACCGGGATGATGGTCTTCGGCATCGTCTCCAGCCTTTTGTTCAAGCGGGACATGCGCCGGATGGACTACGTCGACCTGCTCGTCGTGCAGCCCAAGGGGGAAAGGCCATGAAGGTGAGGCCGGGCACCCTGGCGATCATGCTGGCCTCCGAGGCCCTCGCCGTAGCCCTGGCCGCCATGGCCTTTTCCGAGGGGAGGGTATATCCCGGGAACAGCGCGCTCCTGGGAGGCCTCCTCATGCTCATCCCCTTCATGCTGGAGATGGCAGGCCTGGTCCGACTGCCGATGTTCATGCAGGGCTGGGCCTTCCTGGCCGTGGGGCTGCACATCCTCGGGCTGTACCTGGGAATGTACGACAACGCGTGGTGGTGGGACGAGGTCACCCATGTGATCTCCTCCTCGATGGTCGGCATGGTCGCCGCCCTGGGGCTCTTCCTGTTCGACCTGCACTCCGTCAAGATCAAGGTGCCCCGCTGGGCCTATCCCCTTATGGTCGTAACGTTCTCGTTGTTCATCGGGGTTGTCTGGGAGATAGCCGAGTTCGGAGGGGACCTCCTCGCCGGCACGCGCATGCAGTATTCGCTGAGCGACACGTTGCATGACTGCTACGTCGACCTGCTGGGCGGACTGATCACCAGCGTCCTTTGGGTGACGTGGCTGTGGAAGGACCCCGAGGAGGAGCTCTCCAAGGCGGCCATGCCGTCCCTGGTGCGGCTGTTCGAGCGCACGTTCGCGACACCTCAGGGGTAAGAGGCACCCATTCGACGCAGGGCCTGGAGAGCATTTATATGATGCGTGTTATCACCCTACACACTTCACCGGACCGCCGGGCGCCCCGTACGCATCGCCGGAGGCCCCCCTGGAGGAAGGCAATTGAACGTTTGGAACCCGCACATCGAACTCATGTCCAAAGCCCAGCTGGAAACCCTTCAGCTGAGGCTGCTTAAGATCCAGACCAGGCGCATGTGGGAGCACTCGCCCTTCTACCATGACCGGATGAGGGAGGCGGGGGTCTCCCCGGACGACATCAGGACGTTGGAGGATGTGCGGAGGCTGCCCTTCATGACCAAGAAGGACCTTCGGGACAACTACCCCAATAGACTTATGATGTCCGACCGCGGGGACCTGGTCCGCTACCACGCCTCCTCCGGGACCACGGGGAAGCCCATCATCGTCGGATACACGAAGACCGACCTGGAGAACTGGTCCGAATCGTTGGCCAGGGCCATGACCTCCTTCGGTCTCGGCAGGAAGGACATCGTCCAGGTGAGCAATACCTACGGCCTGTTCTCGGGAGGACTGGGGTTCCACTACGCCACCGAGAAGATCGGGGCGACGGTCGTGCCCGCCTCCACCGGGAACACGGACAGGCAGATCGACCTGATCTGCGACCTCGGGGTGACGGCCATGGCGGCCACCCCCTCCTACCTCATGTACCTGGGGGAGGTGGCGGCCAAGAGGGGGATCGACATGCGGAAGGACACGAAGCTCAGGGTCGGCCTCCTCGGCGGGGAACCTTGGAGCGACCGGATGCGGGACCGCCTCTACGAGACGATGGGGGTCCGCGGCTACAACTGCTTCGGGGCGAGCGAGCTGTCCGGACCGCTCTTCCTGGAATGCGCGGAGCAGAACGGCATCCATATCTGGGGGGACATCGCGCTGCTCGAGATCGTGGACCCGGACACCGGGGAGCCGCTGGGCCCGGGGGAGAGGGGGGAGATGGTGATCACCATGCTGCAGAAGGAGGCCTTCCCCATAATGCGCTACAGGATGGGCGACATCACCATGATGATGGACGAGCCCTGTCCCTGCGGCCGGGCGCATCCGCGCATCGCCCGCATCCAGGGACGCGTGGACGATATGATCATCATCCGTGGCATCAATGTGTTCCCCTCGCAGGTGGAGCACTCGCTGATGCAGCATCCCGAGCTTGGCAGCGAGTTCCAACTGGTGGTGGACCGCAAAGGGCATCTGGACACCATGCTGGTGCGCGCTGAGCTGAGGCCGGAGGCCTTCACGGACGACATTGTCGCGCTGAACGCCCTGCGCGAGCGCGTCTCCAACCGGCTGAGGAACGTGCTCAACATCTCGGTCAACGTGGAGCTTGTGCAGCCTGACACGTTGCCCCGGTTTGAGGGCAAGGCCAAGCGGGTAATGGACAGGAGGGAATACTGATGAGCGATACCAGTAGGTACAGGATCAAGCAGCTTTCCATCTTCTCGGAGAACCGGCCCAATCGCCTCGGGGCGGTGGCAAAGGTGCTCAAGGAAGGGAGCATCAATATCCTTGGCTTCAGCATCGCCGAGGGCGCCGGGTACGGCGTTATCCGGGTGCTGGTCGATCGGCCCGACCTCGCAAAGGACCTCCTTACAGAGGCAGGGTTCGTGGTCAAGTTCACCGAGGTGCTGGCGATCCGGATGGAGGATCGACCAGGGGGCCTCTATGACCTCACGGAGCGGATGAAGGACATCAACATCGAGTATGGCTATGGATATAGGAACCCTCCCTATGCCGTCCTGATCGTCCGCGTGGAGGACATCGAAAAGGGCATAAGGTCCCTGCTGGCGGGAGGCCTGGACCTGCTTGACAACGTGAACTTCCATTGATGCGCACCAAAGGAGCTGAGAAATCCCCATGGTCTATTGGAACCCCATAGAGGTCATGCCCATCCCCGAGCTTAAGGCCCTTCAGCTCAAGCGGTTGAAGATGCTGGTATACAAGCTGTACACCTTCTCCCCCCTATATCGGCAGAGGATGAGGGAGGCGGGGGTCACGCCCGAGGACGTTCAGGGGCTGGACGACGTCCGGAGATTGCCCTTCATGACCAAGAGGGACCTGCGGGACAGCTATCCGGACAAGCTTTTCCTCGCGAGCCCCAGGGAGGTGGTGCGGTACCACGCCTCCTCCGGCACGACCGGGAAGCCGACCATCGTGGGCTACACCCGGAACGACATCGATTCCTGGTCGGAATCGGTGGCCCGAGGGCTGGTGTCCGCCGGGGTGGGCCCCGATGACGTGCTGCAGGTCTGCTACACCTATGGGCTGTTCTCCGGGGGGCTTGGTCTGCACTACGGCGCCGAGAAGGTCGGGGCCGCCGTCGTGCCCGCCTCCACCGGGAACACGGAGAGGCAGATCGACCTCATACGCGACCTGAACGTCACCGTCATCGCCTCCACCCCCTCGTACCTCCTGCACATCGGGGAGGTGGCGGAGAGGATGGGCGTCTCCATCGAGAGGGACACGCAGCTGCGGCTGGGGATCCTGGGGGCTGAACCCTGGAGCGACCGGATGCGGGACCGGATCCATGAGCGCCTCGGCATCAAGGCCGTGGACATCTATGGGACGAGCGAGCTGTCCGGCCCGCTCTGGTGCGAGTGCTCCGAGCAGAAGGGGATGCATGTGTGGGGGGACATGACGCTCGTCGAGGTCCTGGACCCCGCGACGGGGGAGCCCGTCCCGCCGGGGGAGAAGGGGGAGCTGGTTGTGACCATGCTGGAGAAGGAGGCTTTCCCTATCGTGCGCTATCGGACGGGGGACGTCACCACGCTCACCGAGGAGGTCTGCGCCTGCGGGCGCACGCATCCGCGCATCGGGAGGATCCAGGGCAGGGTGGACGACATGATCGTCGTCCGCGGCATCAACGTGTTCCCGTCCCAGGTGGAGCACGCCCTGATGACCGACCCCGAGGTCGGCAACGAGTTCCAGATCGTGGTGGAGCGCAGGGGGGCCCTGGACACCATGCTGGTCAAGGTGGAGCTCAGGCCGGAGGCCTTCGGCGACCGGCTCTTCGAGCTCGACGCCATCAAGGACCGCCTCGCCCACAGGCTGCGCGACTCCCTCAACGTCGGGGTGAGCGTGGAGATAGTAGAGCCGGGGTCGCTCCCCCGCTTCGAGGGGAAGGCCAAGAGGGTCATCGACAAGCGCGTCTACTGAGTCCGGGATGGTAATGGCGGCCTGCACCATGCTAGCGTATAACATTTAAATAGCGTCCAGCAAATCCCCCTAAGAATCGCTGGCCAGATGACAGGAGACCTTCATATGTTCGGGATCGAGGACCCTTGGATAGTTCTTGGGTATGTGCTCTGCTTCGGCAGCACAGCCTTCGGCATAATATACGGGATCTTGAAATGGAACGAAGAGGTGGACTGAGGTGGTCGACCAAACCCTTTTCTGGGCGGCCACCGCCGGTTACGCCGTGGTGCTCCTCTACCTGGCCTGGCTGGGATACAGGAGGACCAAGTGCAACGCCGATTACATGCTTGCCGGCGGGAACGTGCACCCGGTGATAATCGGGCTCTCGTACGGCGCGACCTTCATCAGCACCTCCGCCATCGTCGGCTTCGGAGGCTGGGCGGCCAAGCTGGGGCTGGGCATCATATGGCTCGTCCTGCTGAACATCCTTGTGGGCGTGCTCATCGCCTTCATCGTCTTCGGGAAGCCGACCAGGCGGATAGGGAAGCGACTGGGGGCGCTGACCTTCCCGGACCTGCTGGGCAAGGTGTACCGGTCCAATTTCATGCAGTACGCGACCGGCCTTGTCATCCTGATCGGCATGCCATTGTACTCCTCGGCTGTCCTGATAGGAGGGGGGCGCTTCATCGAAATGGTCCTGGACGTTCCTTACCTATGGGCCCTGATCGGGCTGACCGCCGTCACCGCCGCCTACGTGGTCTTCGGGGGGCTCATGGCTGTCATGTACACCGACGCTTTGCAGGGGGCCCTCATGCTTGTCGGCATGAGCGCCATCATGGTCCTCACCCTCGGCGCTGTGGGCGGACTGGACGGGTTCCAGGCCCTTACGGACATGGCCCCCCTGGTCCCGGCCGACCTGGCTAGCGCCGGGATGGTCGGATGGACCTCCTTCCCGGAGGTCGGCTCCTCGACCTGGTATACCTTGGTCACCACCATCATCATGGGAGTGGGGATAGGGGTCCTGGCGCAGCCGCAGCTGGCCGTGCGGTTCATGACCGCCGGGGACGGGCGGTCCCTCAATCGGGCCGTCCCGGTGGGGGCGGTCTTCATCCTGATAACCACGGGGGCGGCGTACACGATGGGGGCGCTCACGAACGTGTACTTCTACGAGCACTTCGGGAAGATCTCCACGGAGATGACCGGCAACATCGACAACATCGTTCCGCTCTTCATCGACATGGCCATGCCCGGGTGGCTCGTGGTGATGTTCGCGCTGGTGCTGCTGGCGGCGGCCATGTCCACCATGAGCTCGCTCTTCCATTCGATGGGCACGGCGGCCGGGCATGACATTTGGGTCCACCTCCGCCGCTCGAAGCTCCTCCTGGAGAGGGCGCACGGCGGCGACGAGGACGCCTCCAAGCTGAGGGTCAACAAGCTCGCCACCTTTGTCATGATCGCCGTGAGCCTAGGCCTGGCCCTCATCATGCCCTTCGACATCATCGCCCGGGCGACCGCCATGTTCATGGGCCTGTGCGCGGCGGCGTTCCTCCCCGCGTACGCGATGGCGGTGTTCTCCGAGCGCCCCTCCGCGCTTGGGGCCAAGGCCAGCCTGGTCATGGGGAGCGTGACGTGGGGGCTTTGGACCGTCTTCGTGCACAGGGCCGAGGCCGAGGTATTGGGGATCGCCGGGCTGCTGACCGGAAGGGCATCCCTGCTAGCCTACCCCTGGGACATGGTGGACGCCCTGTTCATCGCGCTTCCGCTGTCGGTGGCCGCCCTGGCGATCGGGACGCTGGTCGAGAGGAGGCGGGGAAGCGCGACCGGGGCCTGAGACCCGCTCATCAGAGCAGACCCTACGCCCCTTCACACCCATCGCCGTCGCAGGCCAGGTCGTCCGTGCGATCCAACGGGGGTTGGGAGGGGGCATAGCGCATGCGCCATTTCCGGCACAGCCACGCCTGAAGGACCTCCACATCCTCCTTGTCCATGTGCTTGAATCGGCCTTGCAATTTCAGATACTCCCCGACCGGGAGCATCTCCTTCGGCCTGTACGTGACATGGGCCTCCCCCTCCTCCACCTCGTACAGGGACCACATGCCCGTCTCCACGGCCAGCCTTGCCAGGTCGTAGGTCAGCGATGGGTCCGCCTTCCAGCCGGACGGGCAGGGGGCCATGATGTGCAGGAACCTGAAGCCCTTCCTGGCCTTGGCCCTCTCCACCTTCTGCACGAAGTCGTTCATGTGCGCGATGGACAGCGTCGCCGCGTACGCTATGTCCTGCGAGGCCACCACGGCCATGAGGTCCTTCTTGAAGCTGCGCTTGCCCTTCACCCTGCTCCCTACGGGCGTGGTGGTGGTCCAGGCCCCGAACGGCGTGGACCCCGAGCGCTGCGTCCCGGTGTTCATGTAGGCCTCGTTGTCCACGCAGACGTAGATCACGTCCTCGTTCCGCTCCGCGGCCCCCGACAGGGCTTGGAGGCCGATGTCGAACGTCCCCCCGTCCCCGGCGATGCCGACCACGGTCACGTCCTTCCCCTGCCGGCGGTAGCCGGCCTTGATGCCGGAGATGACCGCCCCTGTGTTCTCGAAGGCGCTGTAGAGGAAAGGCACGTCGAAGGCGGAGTGGGGGTACATGCCCCCGCCGAAGATGAGGAGGCAGCTCGCCGGCACGTACACGGTCGTGTTCCTTCCAAGCACCCTCATGAGGTTCTTGACCGCTATGGCCACACCACAACCGGCGCAGGCGCCGTGCCCGCTGAGGAGATGGTCCTCCCGGGGCATTGAGCGTATGTTCACCCTCTGCTCCATCACATCTCCCCCCTGAGCCCGTGCCATGTGCATTCCCTTACCCTCCCCCCGGAGGCGCTTCTCTCCAGCAGGGCGAACATATCCCTGAACGTGGAGACCTTCAGGTCCCTTCCGCCGATCCCTGCGATGTGGTCCGTGATCGGAACGCCGCTTCCGTAGAGGGAGCTGCGCACCTCGGTGAACACAGGCCCGAAGCGGTTGAAGGAGACCGAGCGGTCGAACACGCCGAGCGCCCTGAGGCCCTTGACCGCTTCCCTGAGCTCCTCATGCGGGAAGGGGCGCATGAAGCGCAGCTTGATCAGGCCGACCTTCCTTCCTTCGGCCCTCAGCTCGTCCACCGCGACCCGGGCGGTGGAGGTGGCGGTGCCCAGGGTTATCAGCGCGATCTCGGCGTCCTCCATCAGGTAGGTGTCCAAAAGGCCGCCGTAGGAGCGCCCGAAGGCCTTGCCGAACGCCTCGTCCACCTCGGCGATCACCTGCCTCGCCCCTTCCATCTGCCGGTCCAGCTGGTAGCGCATCTCCATGGCGTGCGTGGGCGAGACGGCCATGTTCATGCACATCGGGGCCTCTGGGTCCAGGCGGTTGAGGGGGCTGAACCTTGGAAGGAAAGCGTCCACCTCCTCCTGCCCCGGCACCTCCACCCGCTCCACGGTGTGGGAGAGTATAAAACCGTCCAGGCAGAGCATGAACGGGAGGACCACGCGGGGGTCCTCGGCGATGCGGTAGGCCTGGATGACCATGTCCAGCACCTCTTGGGCATCCTCGGCGTACGCTTGCATCCAGCCCGAGTCACGCTCGGGCATCGAGTCGTTGTACTCCACCCAGATGCCGCTCCCTGCCCCCAGGGAACGGTTGACGTCCACCAACAGGATGGGGAGGCGGAGCTGCGGGGGGGCGTACAGCATCTCGTGCATCAGCGCCAGGCCGTGGGAGGCGGTGGCGGTGAACGTCCGCACGCCCGTGGCCGCGGCGCCGATGGCGATGCTCATGGCCGAGTGCTCGCTGTCCGCAGGGATGAAGTCCGCGTCCAGCTCCCCGTCGTTTATGAAATCGGCGAGCTGCTCGATGATGATGGTCTGCGGGGTGATGGGATAGTTCGGGATCACCTCGGGCCGGCAAAGCTTCACGCCATATGCCGCCGCGGCGTTGCCGGTGAGCGCCCTCACCGCCCTCACGCGCCCGCCCCCTTCCTGTGCATGGCTATGGCCTCCTTGGGGCAGACCTTGGCGCATAGGCCGCAGCCCTTGCAGTAGCGGAGGTCGAACTCCAGGCTGTCGTCCTCCAGGCGCCGGATGCACCCTTCGGGGCAGATGAACCAGCACCTCTGGCACCCTATGCACCTGGCCCTTGTGTACGTGGGGGATGAGGTGCCCCAGGTCCCGGTCATATTCTGCCTCATGCTGCCCGGGCCCACGGCCATGCCACCTCTCTCCCACCTCCCCAGGGCGACGCCGGGAGGGGTCTCCTGCCAGGTCGGCAGCCATGCATTACCCCGCTGCATCTTCCTCTCCCCCCTGCACATCCCCTCGCGGGACCGTTCGAACGCGGCCCCGGCCGCCTCGGAGTTGATGCTCCCCGCCCTCTCGCCGAGCTTCTCGCCGAAGCGGTTCACGATCGCCCTTTGGATGGAAGCCAGTGACACGAAGGCGTCCGCGCGGGCCATGGCCCCGAGGATGGCCGTGTTGACGATAGGTGCCTTCAGGTGCTCCAGCGCGATGCTCGTGGCGTCCACGCTCACGCATCTGGCCACCACCCCCAGGTCGATCTCCTCCGGCCGCAGGGGGCTGTTCACGACCGCGCATCCCTCCTTTTTAAGGCCGAGGGCCACCGGCTCGATGTCCAGCAGGGACGCGTCCATGACCACCAGCATATCCGGCTCCGCCACCTGGGTCCTGTCGCATATCCTCCTGTCGTCGATGCGCGCGAAGGCCATCACCGGCGCCCCCCGGCGTTCCGCCCCGAAGAATGGGAACGCCTGGGCCTGCCTCCCCTCGAGGATGGCCGCCTCGGCTATGGTCTGAGCGGCCATGACCGCTCCCTGCCCACCCCTGCCATGGAACCTGATCTCGTACACGCTACGCCCCCAGGAACATCGCCGGAACCATCGGACCGCCCTTTGAGAACTGCAAGGCGTACGGCCCTCAGGCCACCGGGGTCAACCAGTGCACGTACCGGGGATCGTTCCCGCGGGCGGCCTCGAAGAAGGCCTCCTGCAGGACCTTGGTGATCGGCCCCCTCCGCCCGTCCCCGATGGTCCTCTCGTCCAGCGAGCGGACCGGAGTTATCTCCGCGGCTGTTCCGGTCATGAAGAACTCGTCGCACATGTATACCTCGGAGCGGGTGATCTCCTTCTCTATGACCTGGTATCCCTTGTCCTGGGCTATGGTGACCACCGAGTCCTTGGTGATTCCCTCCAGCACGCCCGAGGCCAACGGGGGCGTGAACAGTTTGCCGTTCTTGACCATGAAGATGTTCTCCCCTGGCCCCTCGGCCACGGTGCCGTTGGTGTTGAGCATCAGGCACTCATCGGCCCCAAGCTGGGTGGCCTCGATCTTGGCAAGGATGGAGTTCACGTAGTTCCCGCCGATCTTGGCCTGCAGCGAGGTCGAGGTGTTGGCCATCTTGGTCCAGGAGGACGTGATGAGCTTCGCCCCCTTCTCCATGTTCTCCTTCCCGAGGTACGCGCCCATGTGGGCGCAGGCGATCGCCACGTTCACCTTGAACTTGAACGGGTTGATGACGATGCGGTTCTCGTCGTTCTCCCCGTACCACATAAGCGGCCGGACGTAATCGGAGTCGGGCGAGGCATGGCGCACCGCGAGCTTGGTCGCCTCGATGAGTTCCTCGATCGTGTATGGGTGGGCCATGCACATGACCTTGGCCGAGTTGAGGAAGCGCACCATGTGCTCGCGGAGGCGGAAGACCGCCTTGCCCTTGGGGGTGTCGTAGATGCGGATGCCCTCGAACACGCTGCTGCCGTAGTGCAGTGCGTGGGTCATGAAGGGCAGAAGCGCCTTCTCCTGTTCGATCAACCTGCCGTTCATCCACATCATGGTCTTCCTTTCTGACATGCTGGATCACCTAAGGACGCGTGCGCCCCATTTGGCCGATGAGCCGGGGGCGTGCGGCTTGGTAAGAAGTGGCACGCTTAAAACCTTTTTGAAAACCAATACGGGGGTTGAAAACCGGTACGGGGGTCAGGGGACCCTGTCGCACCTGGCCGCGGCCTCCCGGACCCCTGCCTTCTCCAGAATGGGATCGATGCCCTCCCCGCACAGCCTGGCTATCTCCTCCCCCATGGCAAGCATGCGGACCGCGGTGAGCTCGAACCCTTTGCTGCGCATGCGCTCGGCTGCCTGGGCCAGGGTCTTGATGGACCGGTCGCTCACCAGATTGTCGGCGAGGTTCACGAGCTTGTCCTCCAGGGTCACCGGCATGTAGTCGCCCTCTGGAAGGCCGAGCCCCTCGGCCTCCTCCGGCGTGAAGCCGGCCGCGATGTGGCGCCCTATGCACCTCACCAGGTCCTCGGGCAGGCCGCGCTCCCGCGCTATGCGCACGCCCTCGGCGACGTGCTGTATCCCGTGAGTGCGCGAGCGGCCGATGTCATGCAGCAGGGAGGCGGCGTTCACCAGCCCCAGGTCCGCCCCGCATCGCTTGGCGAACTCCATTGCGACGAGGTTCACGACGCAGGAATGACGAATCACGGCCGGAGGGACGCCCTCCTCCCTCAGCATACGGTAGCACTCCTCACTGCTTGGATAGCTCGACAACGTTCTTCCCCCTCTCGCAGGGGAGCACCTTGATCTGGGCCCCCTCGTAGTCCCTCTGCAGCATCCGCCCGTGGAACACCCGGTCCAGCAGGATCGCCAGGGCGGCCACCTCGGAATGCGGCTGGTTGCCCACCGCCACGTTCAAGTCCGCCCTCTGGTAGACCTCCGGGGGAACCTTCTCCGCCCCGACGACCACGAGGACGTTCCCGTCGGGGACCTTCGGCGCGACCTCGTCCACCGGCAGCCCGTACATAGTTAGGTGCACGACCGTTCCCTGGAACTCCTCCAGGAACCTGCGCCAGTTCACCCCGGTGGTGATCTCGAAGTCCCCGCCGAAGCGCCTCACCACATCCCTGACGCTCTCCTCGAGCCCGGCGTCCTTGGTGGAGACGACGATCCGGCGGGCCCCGAAGGCCCGGGCGGTGAGCGCCACGTGCGTCGTGATCCTCTTGTCCCTCTCCGGCCTGTGGCCGAGGCGGAGCACGGTGATCTCGGGCACCTTACTCCTTCACCCTTTCCAAGCGGTGCCCGCGGTAGTCCATCTTGACCGAGCGCTTCACAAGGCTCTTGAGCAAGGTGGCGGTCATGCCGAGCTTCTCGGCCACATCGCCGGCGAACCTGCCTTCCTTGCCGATCTGCTCGAGGATGTTCTCCTCCACCTCCTTGAACTCGTCCTCGGGCATCATGGCGGCGTACAGGACGTCCGAGATCTCGTACACTGGCCATTGAGCGTTGATGTGGAACGAATTATAATAGGTATGATAGGCCTTCTCAGGACGGCCGCCCTCGGTAGGCTGCCATCTGGTCTCCACCAGCTTCATCTTCTCGAAGAAGGTCAGGGCCTCCTTGCCTTCGGTTCCGTACCTCTCCTCAATTTCCCTCACGGTGCGCCATTCCAAGGTCACCTCCTTCAGCACGTCCCTCTTGACAGGGGTATCCACCGCCCTCAGCATAGATACCAGTTCAGAGGGTTCGTTGATGACCTTGATCTTGTTCATACCTCTACTAATTGCTTTCAGGAAATAAAAACCCTGCGGAATCACCTAAATAAACGAAATTCCGTTTTGAATCCCCTATAGGACGTTGGCCAGGGCCGGGGAGCACCTTTTCCAAGGAAGGCCGAACGGGCGGTGAGACTGAGAGCTAGGGGGAGGCAATAGAATTATAAGCACCCTATCGATTTCATTCCACGATGTCCAAGTTCATCTATCAATGCCTAGTGTGCGATAAGGTCCACAAGACCCTTGAGGCGGCGGAGAACTGCCACAAGGGACCTACCCAGACCATCGAGCAGGGCCTGACGGGCTTCAGCAAGCGCAAGGGCATCATCGGCAACTGAGCTTTTTCTACCAAGGCAGTTGGCCCAGGACCAGCGCCACGAGCAGGAGCGGTACCAGGACCAGCACCAGGTCGTCGTCGAGAAGGCGGAACCGCTGCGCCTCCAGGAACAGGGCGATGGGGGACACCAGGACCGCGGAGAGCAGGACCGGGAACGTCGGGCCGTAGAAGAGCGCCAGGCCGACCAGTAGTGTCGCGGAATAGGCGAGCAGGGGGAGCAACGGATAGGCATCGCTCCGGCGGCGACGAAGCTCCCCGATCAGTGGGTCCACCCAGCCCATGGCTGCGATGACCGGAAGGGAAATCCCCATCGGAAAGAGGAGGAAGGCGATGGTGACCGCCACCGCGAAGAGCACCGGGGCGCAGGGGCGCTGGGCCTCATAGGGCCGAAGCCCCGGGACCTCGAACCTGAGGATGAGGCGGAGCGCCTCGAACCCCAGGATGAGGAGCGCGAGCAGGACGAGCGCCTGCTCCTTCGGCACGCCGGGGAGCAGCGGGTCCGGAAGGAGGTAGTAGACGCATAGCAGGGGCGCCAGAAGGTGCACCGATCGCCGCACCCAGTGCCAATCCGCATGCTCCCCCTTCCCCTCCCTCATCTTCCCCGCCTCACAGGAAGCCGACGTTCCCCCACCTCCGCTCTATGCCCCGGTAGAAGTATGCGCTGAGCAGGACCAACGCCGCGCACACCCCGAGGATGCCGGCGAAGGCCCACAGGGCCCCCTCCTGCAGGCTGAAGGACAGGACCGTCAGCAACAGGTCCGGGAGCACGGAGATGGCGGTGAACTTGGTCAGGATGGTGGGGTTGAAGAAGAAGGAGTTCGTGCTCAGCCCCGTCAGGTACGCCGTGGCCAGGACCATGTAGGCCGACGTGCAGTAGAGGACGATCAGGGCGAGCCAGAGCAGCTGCGGCTCATCGTTCATCAGGGAGATGGCGACGACGAAGAGCGTCGAGACACCGGTGGTCAGGAGGAAGAAGGCCGCCAACTTCGTCCTGATGACCTGCGGGACCCGCACGGGCAGCGTCTCGTAATAGTCGTTCAGGTCGATGTTGGTCATCCAGCTGTAGAGAAGGACGCCGAAGAAGCCGACCATCGCGCCGTAGAACACGGCGTTGAAGCCCACCGGTATGCTCAGCCCATGGTTCACGTAGTAGGTGGTGAAGCTCAGGAACACGAGGGGGACCACGTAGGCGAAGAGCATGCGGACGGTCAGCCCGGAGCGCCGGATGTCCACGAACTCCTTGGCCAGGAGGGTTGGGGAGGGGAACCTGGAGAAGCGCCTCAGATGCTGCAGGAACATCTCCCGGTGCGTGCCTGCAATGGCGGCCCGCTCCGGCCGCACCAATAGCAACGAGAGGACCAGGAGAGAGATGCTGAGGGCGACGCAGGCCGCGAGGTACCCGCTCGCCCTCCCCCAGTCCATCTGGAAGGGCCGGGCGTGGAGCTGGTACCCGATGCTGGGGATGATCAGCTCCAGCCCGTAGAGGTCCGTCAGCCCGTACCCGGCGATCAGAGCGAGCAACGCCCCCACGGCCAGGAGGAACAGCCGCCGGTCGATGCCGTAGAGAACGGAGATGAGGAAGCTGACGGACATGCCATAGAGGAACGTGACAAGCAGCCCAAGGAAGACGAGGAGGACCGAGAGGACGGAATGAGAGGAGAGGGCGGCGCCCAGGGCCGCGCCCCCGAGGGCGGGCAGGAGCATGAGGACGGAGTAGAAGATGACGTCCCTGAGGTACATGCAGAGGAAGGCGCGGCGGAAGGTGACGGGGAGCAGGAACGGCATCCCTATCAGGAAATTGTCCTTCCCGTACCTGCGCTCCAGGTACGTCTGCCCCAATACCCCGAACGCCCCCACGCTCAGGCCGTAGATGAACATCCCGCCGTAGGCCAGGAGCATCAGGTCCCAGAGCCGGAGGTCCCCTGTGAGGATGTCGAGCCCGAAGGTGAACAGGGCGGTGAGGATGAAGATGTACAGCGGGAGGGAGAGGAAGAGCTGGCGCGAGGAGTACCTCGTGTGCATGCGGTACTCCTCCTTCAGCATGAGGCTAAGGAGCGAGGCCATTCCCCCCGCCCACCAGCCTCAGGAAGAGCGTTTCCAGGTCCTCGCCCCTGGCCAGCGCGTTGGAGACGGTATCCCTCAGCACCACCCGCCCATGGTCCAATATGATCATCTCCTGGACCATCCTCTGGGCCATGTCGAGGATGTGCGAGCACAGGAAGACCGTCCGCCCGTCCTCCCTCAGCTCCAGCAGGTAGTCCCTCAGCTTGCGCTGGTAGATCGGATCGAGGTTGATGAAGGGCTCGTCCAGGAAGAGCAGCCTCGGCTCGTGGAGGAACGCCGCGGCCAGCATCGCCTTCTGCCTCATCCCCTTGGACAGGTCCCGGCACAGCATCCCCTCCGCGCCCCTCAGGTCGAAGAAGCTCAGCCAGCGGTCGATGCGGCCGTCGAGCTGCGCCACGCCGTGCAGGCTCCCCGCGAACCTCAGGAACTCGGAGACGGTAAGATATGAGGGCGGGCTCTCCACCTCCGGGACTATGCCGACGCGCCTCTTGACCTCCACTGCGTCCTTGGCAGGGTCCAGCCCCAGGACCTCGGCTGTGCCGCTGGTCGGCGGCATCTGCCCCGTGAGGAGCCTGAGCAGGGTAGACTTCCCGGCCCCATTGGGCCCGAAGCACCCGAAGAACGTGCCCTCGCCCACCGTGAAGGTGGCGGAGTCCAAGGCCAGGAAGCCCCCGTACCTCTTGGTCAGGCCTTCGACGACGATCGCGGGCATGCGGGAATCATCAAGCGCGATGTATATAAGGCGTGCGCGCTCGGGAAGGGCGAAATGGATTTAACCCCTTCAAATGCTATCACGTGTCTAGCGCCGGGGATGTAGCCGCCATGATGGGTCATAGCGTTCTTACCAGCAAACTTGAGGCCGAGGTCGAGCTCCTGGAGAGGCACGTGATGATGCTGGACGCGATCAAGAGGCATGAGCCCATCGGCATCATCCGGCTCTCAGAGCTCCTGGACATCCCGCAGCACAAGGTCCGCTACTCCCTGCGCATCCTGGAGCAGGAGGGGCTGATCAATCCCTCGCCCGAGGGCGCGGTCACCACCGAGCGGCTCGACGAGTTCTACGAGCGGGTGGTGGAGATCCTGGACCGGATGGAGGCCACCGTCAGCAAGCTCAAGGGGGAGCTGGAAGAGGAGTCCAAGAGGAACGTAAAGGATTAATATTGGACCCCTGTTCTACAGCCCACATCGTGCCGTCGTAGCTCAGTCGGTAGAGCGTGTGACTGTTAATCACAAGGTCAGCGGTTCGATCCCGCTCGACGGCGCCTTCCTGAGATCCTGGTAGCGGCCCGGTTCAGGCCCTTATCATCGTCAGCATCATCTTGAACCGCGTCACGCCGTGCAGGGCGTGTGGATGGTTGGCGGGCATGATCACCATCTCCCCGGCCTTGACCCGCTGGGTCCTTCCCGAGATCGTAATGTCCGCCTCCCCGTCCAGGATCTCCACGATGGCATCGTAGGGCGCGGTATGCTCGCTCAGTCCCTGGCCCTCATCGAACGAGAAGACCGTCACCGTGCCCACGGGCTTGTTGACCAGCGTCCGGCTCACCACCGCCCCGTCCTGATAGGAGACCAGGTCCTTGGAGACCATCACCCTCCCCCGTAGGTCCTCCTTCCCGACCTCGTCCGGGTTGAGCATCTCCTTTGTCATCCCATCCCTCACAGGACCCTGGTCGACCCGGCCGGCCGGGGCATCTTGACCACCAGGAATCGGAACTCCGGCGACGCCTCGTTGAAGAGGCGATGCGGCACATTGGCCGGGGATTCGATCACCGTGTCCCTGTCCACCTCGCGCACCTCGTCGCCTATCTCCACCTTCCCGGTCCCCTCCAGTATATAGAAGAAGGTATCGACCGGCGTGACGTGCCTCTTGAGCCCCTCGCCTTTCCGCAGCGAGATGACCACCGCCTGCCCGTGGTCATGGTCGTAGATCGTGCGCGCGCTCACCTTGTGCGGAGTGTCCTTCTCCGGGAAGTCCGTGTACTTTGCCGCCTTCATTCCCTCCACCCTTGCCCTGAGCATCCCAGTGCGCCCTTATGAAGATATAGGCACCCGTCGCTCAAACCGTCCCAATCTACAATTCGACGGCGCCTGAGGAAGCCCCTTCCTGCTGCGTTCCCTTCGTAGCGTCGGTCCTAGCCATCAGGACAGATCACCAGAGGCCGGGGCGTGACCGCCATTCGGCGGGGGACGCTCAGTCCAGAAGGAGCAGCCCCGTCCAGACGTAGGTGTCCCTGGGCGGCAGGTCGATGGGCATCCCGGCGTTCTCGGCGGTCTTGATGACATCTATTCCCAACGCCTCCATCGATGGCCGGGCCTGGAAGGGGAAGCGGCAGTCCTTGCCCTCTATCGCGCTGCACTCCTCGCAGAGAGGGCATGGGCCTCCCCCCAGGCCGGCGGCGAAGCGGTATCCGAAGAGGAAGGCGTCCCTCTCCAGCTTGGCCACGATGTCGTTCAGCTTGCGGACCTGCCCCTGGGCGATCTGCTCCCGGTCCGGTCCCTCCGGGAGAGCGGGCTGAACGACCTGGACCAGTATGCCCGAGCCGTACCTTGAGAGCACCTTCAGGAAGGCGTCGGCGCCCATGACCCTCGGCGGGCACATGTGGGAGCGCCCATAGTTCTTGCAGAGCGGCACCTGGCACTTGAGGTTCGCCCTTGGATCGACCACTACGCTCTCGACCGGAATCGGTGCCACCTTGCTCGCCCCGTACACCGAGGCGTTTGCGCATAGCGCCTGAAGATGCTCGCTTATCTCCATATCCCTCGGATGGGAAAGGGGTCCTCGACGTAAAGCTGTTGTGCGCTCGCCCGCTACGACCGGCCCTCCTCCCTCCCCGCAGCCTCAACGGCGATCGGCCCCACGCCGATCCTGTGGAAGCGGCCCCGGAACACCCTCGCTGGCAGGGGAAGGTTGGATGGGGCGCCTTGCACGCGGCCGTTGTCCGTGGGCATGAAAGGCGCCCCTGGGTTCGCGAGAGGACCATTTCAGCCTTCCTAGACCTACTGGACCTTGGGGGCAGAGGGCACATCGACCCTTCTTCCAGCGCTTCTGGTGAAGAAGAGCATGAGGGCCAACGCCAGGACGCTGGTCGTCATCCCGTAGCCGAACGTGCCCCACGCCCCCGCCGCGTCCCAGAGCAGGCCGGCCACCAGGCCGCCGGGCAGCATGACCAGCCCCACGGCGGTATGGTAGACGCCCAGGGCGGTGCCGCGGAGGTCCTGGGGCACCATGTCCACGACGAACGCCTTGAACGCCCCCTCGCTCATCCCCTTGTACACGCCGTAAAGCATGAACCCTGCGATCAGAAGCGGCAGCCCATCCGCCGATGCCATGACCAGACATGTGACGGCGAAGAGGACGAAGGAGAGGCCCAGTATCGGCCTTCGCCCGACCCGGTCGGAATAGATGCCCGAGGGCAGCGAGACCAGCACGAAGACGGCGTTGAAGAGCGTGTACAGCAGGATGGTGGCTATCGTGCCCATGCCCTGCGCCTGCGATTGGAGGACGAAGAAGGAGTAGCTGATCTCCCCCGCGAAGAAGATTAGGACGACGGCGATCAGCGCCCAGAAGCCGCCGCCAAGGCGATTGACGTCCTTCCACATCCGGCCGGTGGCCCTGGGCGCCTTCCTTTCCGGTTCCTTTACGAAAAGGAATAGGACACCCACGGCCAGGGCCGCTGGGATGGTTGCCAGCAGGAAGATCGACCGGTAGGTGTCGGTGGTGACCGTGGCGGCGGCCAACAGGACAGGGACGACGAGCAGGGGGCCGATGACCGCCCCGGTGGAGTCCATCGCCTTGTGCACTCCGTAGGCCTTCCCCATTATCTCCTTGTCCGTGGAGTCGGCGATCAGCGCGTCGCGCGGCGCGCTCCTGAGGCCCTTCCCGGTGCGCTCGAGGATGCGCACCGCGAACACGTGCCAGTAGGATGTGGCGAAGAAGAGGAGCGGCTTGGCCACAGTGCTGAGGCCATATCCCGAGGTGAGGAAGGGCTTCCGTTTCCCCAGCATGTCCGAGAGCCTTCCGGACACGACCTTCAGCAGGGAGGCGGTGGTCTCCGCCGCCCCTTCGATCAGCCCTATGACTGCCCCGGTGGCCCCTATGCCGGTTAGGAAGAGGGGCAATATCGGGTAGATCATCTCGCTGCTCACGTCCGTGAGCAAGGAGACGAGACCGAGCACGAGCACGTTGGTGGACAGCCCGGTAAGCAGCTTCTTTCCTGTGGTCATCCTGGAGGGAACTGCTATGGGACCTATTCTTTTTATGGAGAGGAGGAAGGACCGGTCAGCATCGGATCTTGATTGAAGAGAAATCTTCCCATAGATTCAAGTCCTGACAAAGACTGATTCGCTAAGCATGCGTGGTGGGGGATCTTGGGCGCTGATCATAGGTGCGCTGCTGTTGGCATTGATGGTCCCGGCTAACGCTATCGCTGCGGACGAGGCAGCCCTGGAGTTCGGTCCGAACTCTGTTTACAGCCACGAGAAGAACGAATTTTGGCTGACCTTTCATAATACGGCGGAACGAGAGATAGTGCTCAGCAACGCGGTGGCGGTCATCGATTGGCCGGGGGAACCCTGGTTCATAAACCAGACCGATCCGGACATCGTGATCGATTTCCTGGATGGGATGGTAACGGTTCCGGCGGGGGCGTCGGTGACCTTCAAAAGATCTGTCGAGGTGGGTCTCTCTGGCGGTTTTTCGGTGGACCTGACGATCAGGGGCAGGTACGCTGGCGAAGAAACCTACACGATGATCTCCGGGTCCTCCTCTGTTGATTGCACTGAAAGGCAGTTGTTGGATGGTAGGGCGCCCCTTGCCTCGGCATCCTTCGTGTTCTTGTTCATATTCATAAGCAGTATGTTTGGTTTCATTATTCAAGGTGCTTTCTATGAATATGAGATCAAGAAGAACCTAGAGGATGAGAACCTCGATGAGTTCCAGCAGTTTAAATGGTTCCTGCATATCTGGTGGCGCAGGGGGCACAAGATCTGGGTGGTCCTGTTCTTCGCCGGGTTCGCCCTGTTGATCGCACTAATGGTGTATGCCGTTCTGAGCTGAAGGCTCGTTACCATAGTGGCATCGTCGTCGCGATCCTTGGCACGGTCCCTGGGGATGGTCCACGAGGGTAATTTTTAATTAGAGCGTCTGCTTTCAGATGAAACGCTACAGGGGTCCGTAGCTTAGTCCGGTGGAGCGACCGGCTCATAACCGGTTGGTCGTCGGTTCAAATCCGACCGGGCCCATCACACTCACTGGCTTCTCCCATTTTTCCCCTAAGGGGTGCAGAAAGGTTCATCGGGAGATCCTCACGGAGAAGTCCTTCTCCGGGGGAAGCCCCTCCCTCATCCGATTCCGAATCTTGGCGAGATATTCGCTCCGTTTCTGCTGAACCTCGTTCAAATCGTCGATTGGAAGTTCTAAGTACTGGTGCGTCTGCCTGAGGTCCTCGTGCCCGTAGGATTCTGATACTATGAGCAGGGCCCTCTCGTTGTCCCTGCCAGCCTCTTTTTGAGGTGTACCGCCCTTCATCGTGGCCCGTGGGGGTCCGCTTTATCCTCTTCAGCTTCCATGGGGTCTTTCGTCCGTTCCTTGGTCCAGATATTCATCGAGCGTATTCGATAGCTCTCATTATCGCTCGCTCTACCTGGCATCAAATAGATTATCATGAATGAAACGCAATGGAGGTACATCTCCCTTGGAAGATGGGGGAGAAGATGGAATGGAACCTGTGAAGGGATGCCCATGAACTTCTTTGGGAGAAGGAGAGCGTTCGTATCGATATCCGTCTTCTTGGTCGTGATGGCCGTCATCTCCGCCGGGTGCGCATTTTTGCAGATCGCGGGGGCGGAAGGGGATGCTGCCTGCCAGGTGCCCGTCGTTCCCTGTCTTGGTGGGAACGCTCTCCCTGGACCGCCCCTAGGTTCCATCCAAGGCCTGAGCACGTATGTGGAGGGCGAGGGAGAGCTCACATATGACTGGAGATACGATAACGACGAGTATTCGGTGAGCTTTGACCTCCCCGACGAGCTCTATGCCTATTATCGGGACTATCCTATTCAGCGATACATGGCCACGGAGGGCGACCGGGACAACGCCCTCAATTTCATCACCGACAATGACAGTGTCGTCGTGTACGTCGCCGAGTGCATGGACGACCTCAGCGAGCGGGTAGGCCTGGACGATGCGGAGAAGGCGGAGCTGGTGCTCGTCTTCGTGCAGGAGATCCCGTACGAGTACGATGACGAAACGCACTCCATGGGCGATTACTGGAGCTTCCCGGTGGAGACCCTTCATGACTGGGTTGGGGACTGCGAGGATACCTCCTTCCTCTACTCATCGCTGATGGCAGCGCTGGGGTATGAGACCGCGCTGCTCGTCTTCGAGGACCATATCGCCGTGGGCGTGAGCGGGGAAGAGTTCGATGGACGGTACTATGAGATAGAGGGGACCAGGTACTATTATTGCGAGACCACGGGCACGGGGTGGTCGATCGGGGAGATGCCTGAGGAGTATGATGAGGCCTACGTGCTGCCGGTCGGTATCCGGCTCGGACCTCCGACGGACCTGGAGGCAGAGGTAGGGGATTCGGAGGCCACGATCAGCTGGTCCCCGCCCAACAGTGACGGGGGATCCCCCGTTGACCGCTACGCCATCTATTTGGATGGCGAATTTGTGGCTGAGGTATATGGCACGATCTACACCCTTACAGGCCTCTTGAACGGATTGGAATATGAGGTCACCATTGTGGCGCACAATGAAGAAGGGTACGGGCCTCCTGCCGTTTTATTCATAATGCCGTTGGCCCAGGGCGTGCTACCGGAGGCGCCGACGGCATTGAAGGTGAATGCGGGGGATGGCGCGGTGACCCTGACGTGGGACCCGCCAGAGGACGAGGGGGAGACCGCGGTGGATTTCTACGTCGTGTTCCTGGACGGGAGAAAGGTGGCATTGGTCGAGAACACCACCTACACCATCCGCGGGCTGATGAACGGAGAGGAGTACGAGGTCACCGTCGCGGCGCACAACTCCGCAGGGGTGGGGCCAAAGGCCCCGGCGGTGGTCGTGATTCCAGCTCCGGACGAAGTGCTGCCCTCATGGGCCATTCCCTTGATGCTGTTGATACTCGTAACGGTCATAGTTATAGTATGCGCGGTGGCCGTTCAGACGAGACGCAGCCGGCGCATGCGGGCGCAGATGATGCAGGGGACCTTGCAGATGGGCGGTGATTCCGCCCCGCCCGTTCCCCTCCCTTATCAGAGCCAGGTCGAAGGGGTCCGTTCCGAGCAGCCGCAGGGCGCTCCGGACACTGGGCCGGTCGTAGAAGGCGCTTCCATAGCGATGGGGAGCGCCCCAGCGGCGGTCGTCGCGCCGGAGGCGAGCGGGGATGCGCAGGTCGACGGCAAAGGCCTGGAGCCTCCCCGCTTCTGCGCCTATTGCGGCTCGCCCCTGGAGAGAGATGCGGTGTTCTGCTCCAACTGCGGCAACAGGGTCAGGTGAGAGGTCTCTTCGAGGAGGCTTTCCTTTCCCATCCCGGCACATGTGCGAAGGGCCCGCGGCGTCGTGGAACCCCCTCAGTGGGGCTTTTAGATCGGAGCCGCCGCCCCTCTAACATCTATCAGATAAAGCGCCCAGGCGTTCCTGGGCGCCGATGAAAATTCGAAAGAGGGTTTGACGTGATCGCTCACATCAATATACGGTGACGGAGCGCGATCAGTTCTTCTGGGTAGCGTCCTTGGCAACCTTCTCGGCCTTCTTGGGGTTCTTAGCCATGTTGTCACCTCTGGAACTGGGAATCCACCGATCTCTTTTAGCTCCATCCAACCTACCATGACGTTTTTATGTCCTAAAGGCATTAAAGCCTGGGGCGCATTAATCGCGCTTGCGGATCTTTGTCTTCGGCCATCGGCCCGGTCTCATGCGCATTAGCAAGGGCTTGGGACCGGCATCGTGCCTTGATTTGATCGCACCCGTGCCACCCATGCCAATTGCCGTGGGCCGATGCCCCTCCCATCACCGGAGCTCCCTGGGGTGGCGCGGCCTTCGACACTGTGCATGCTCCGCCATGCCCACGGGGACGGTGATCTCCCGCAGCGATTCGTTTCATCAACGTTGGAACGGAAGGCCCATCATGGGATGCCTTCCTTTCGTTCCTCCGGCCAAACCGGTTAAATCCCTCCTCGCCATTCAAGGTCGGTCATTGTGTCAGTCTTCGATTTTGACGCTTCGGTGCCAAGGGAGGCGCGCGAGCGCCTGCAAAGGATGATGGACATTCCGTTCGTCCAGGAGCTGGGCATTAGGACCGTCTCGATCTCCGAGGGGGAGGTCAGGGTGGCAATGGATGCCGGCGACAAGTTGAACGCCGTGGGAGGGGCGCATGGCGGTGCGGTGTTCACGCTCGCCGACCAGGCCTTCGCCCTCGCCTCCAACCTGGAGGCGTGGCCGCAGGTCGCCCTGGTCGCGAGCATCAATTACCTCCGGCCGGGGAAGGGCATGCTGGAGGCCGTTGCCCGGAAGACCTCGGAGACGAACAGGACGTCGCTCTACGAGGTGAAGGTGTTCGATGACGGGGAACTCATCGCCGTCTTCCAGGGGACGGGGTACAAGCTCAACGGCGACCGGAAGGGCTGAGCCCCTTTCAGTTACTGGGCGGAGGGCATCGTCGCATCGGGACTGGCCCCTACGCCATTTTCCCCCAGGGCGATGCACCGCTTGGAACGCCTAGACGGGCATGACCGGAAGGGGCTCGTTGGCGAGCATGCGTGGGACGGACTGCCAATGGCCTGCCTCTTTTTTAAGGCTGAGGTCTTGGGGGCGCCCCCGTCCATCGCGTCGCCCTCATTGAGATGCGTTGAAATACTCCCATGGGCATCCAATCGGTGGGAAGGCCATGAAGGTCGAACTCTATCACGCTTCGAAATATGGAAACGGGGAGAAGGTCGTTGCCTATCTGCAGGGGCTGCTGGTGGCCGGGGGGCATCAGGCGGAGTACCGTCACATACGTGACGCCAAGCCGAAGGAGCTGCCTTCTGCCGACCTCTACGTGTTCTGCGCGCCCACGCGAGTGGGAAAGCCGATCGGCAAGATGAGGAGGTTCCTGAAGAAGGCCAGGCTGCCCGAGGGCGCGAGATACGCCCTCATAGCCACGCATGGCGAGCCTGCTCCTGATAAAAAGACCGGGAAGATGCCCACCCCGGAGGAGATCGCCAAGTACCAGCAGAACCTGCCGGCCATGGAGGCGATCCTCAAGGAGAAGGGGGCGGTCAAGGTGGCCGAGCTGAAGGTGTATGTGAAGAACACCATAAAGGGCCCTCTGGCGGACGGCTGGGAGAAGGTCGTCGAGGAATTCGCCGCGAAACTGATGTAATAAAGGTAAGATGGGAAAGGGTTTTGAGAGGACCTACTTCCTCTTCCTCAGGAAGAACACGGCCGCTACGGCGACGGCCGCAATGGCCACTATGGCGATGATGATGTACAGCATGGTGTTGCTGCCACCGTCGTCATCCATGTTCTCGGCAGTGGGCGTGGCGCTCTCCGTTCCGGTCATGGCACCTTCGCCCACGGCGTTCACCGCGCTGACCTTGTACCAATAGGTCTGGCCATTGACCACCTCGTCGTCGGTGTAGGTGGTCACATTCCCTATGGTGGTCAGCAGCACCAGGTATCCCTCGGCGGTCCCCCGATAGATGTTATACCCGGTTATGGGCGAGCCCCCGTCGTCATCTGGCCGGTCCCAGGTTAAGGTCACCGTTCCGTTCCCGGCGTCCGCGTCCAGGTTCTCCGGGGCGCCTGGCGCGAACATCGTGGCCTCCACGGCGATCTCCGCCTCGCCGCTCCTCTGGCCTACGCCGATATCGTTGACCGCCGCCACGCGGTAATAGTATGTGCCGCCATACGCCGTCTGGTCCAGGTACTCGTTGGAGTTCGACCCCAGCGCGCCGATCAAGACCATGGATCCCGGGGAAGCCCCGCGGTATACCCTGTACTCATGTATAGGATAGCCATGGTCCCAGAGCGCGTCGTCCCAGCTCAGCGCTACCCCGCTCTCGTTCGTCTCAGCTTCCAGGTTCAGGGGGGCCGAGGGCTCGGAGAACGGTTCGGCGTACTTCAGGTCGCTGTGGGTCGGATCGTAGTAGGCGATGTGCGGCCGCCCCTCTTTGTCGAGGGCCAGGGAGTTGTCCAGGTACATCGTCTCCCGTAAATGATCCAGCCTCACGGACGTCCAGAGGTTGCCGGTCTGGCTGCCGTACATCAGGTCGAAGGTGCCCCATTGGAGATAGACGGCGTGCAGCCTGTCATGCTCGTCCATGGCCACGCTGCAGAACCTGCCGACGTCCCCCATGCTGTCCAGGATCTCATTGGTCCACGCTCCTGAAGCGTCGGTGATGTGGTACAGCTCCTGGTTGGTGGCGCCATAGAACACTATGTGCACTTTGCCTTGGGAATCCACGGCTATGTCGCAATAGCTGCCCATGTCATTCCCCGAGGCAAGGTTCGCCCTGGCCCAGGTCCCGCCGGTGTTGTTGATGTAGCGCAGGTCCTTGGCCGTGGAGTCATAGTAGCATATGTGCACCTTGTCGTTCTGGTCCAGCGCCATTCCCGAGGGGTTTCCCACGCTGTTCGACGAGTCGTCGATGGTGGTCCTCTTCCATTGCCCGTCGGCGTTGGAGGCGTATTTGAGATTGTGGTCTACGAAGTTGTTGTAACAGATGTGAACCTTTCCGAGCGAGTCCAGGGCGATATGGATGGCCGCGCCGGTCAGCTCGTTATCGTCCACCACCAATCTGGTCCAGGAACCCCCGACGTTGTTGGCGTATACCAGGTTGTCGTCCTCGACGTACACCATATGAACGTTCCCCGCGTTGTCCACGACCAGCGATGAGGCCGATATGACGGAACCGCCGCTGGAAACCACCTCCCGGTTCCATTCGCCCCCGGCGTTGGTGGCGTAGACGATATCCTCGTTGGTGGAGTCGAAGTAGCTCACGTGCGCCGTCCCGTCCGCCTCAAGGGCCAGGGAGTTGCCTATACCCACCGTTCCCTGGCATTCGACGTTCTCCCTGTTCCAGGGCGAGCAGGTGGCGCACTTGACCCGGAGGTGCTCCGGATTGGTCTCGTCTATGTACATTATGTGCGGGTCGCCATTGGAGTCCAGGGCCAGGGAGGTCGCGAAACCTACGTCGCCATCCCCGTCCACGGTCGACGAGAAGAACGAGCTGCTCCCCGGGTCCCGGTACATGTACTTGAGATCGAGGCTGGTGGAGTCCAGGTAGGAGATATGCACTCCGCCCAGGTGATCCACCGCTATGGAGCTGTCCATACCGATGATATGGGAAGAGGCGAAAACGGAGTGCTCGAAGGTGCCCTCCGTGTTCCGGCAATAGCGCAGGGTCTTCTGGCTGGCATCATAGAAGGAGATGTGCGGATCCCCCTCGTCATCCAAGGTCAAGGAGGGGTACAGACCAGTGTTGCCGGTCCCGGCCAATATCACCGGGTCCGCCCATGTCCCGCCGGCGTTGGTCCGATACCAGAGGTCCTGCCCGTTGGCATCGTAATAGGCGACGTGCATATATCCCTGGTCGTCAACCGCAAGGGACGAGTAGAAGCCGGACATCCCGGTATAGTCCAGACCCCGTCCCGGTTGGTCGCGTACATCAGACCGCCGTCGGTGAGGTCATAGAAGGAAATGTAGGCCTTGTCATTGGCGTCCAGGGCGATGGAGGGGGACCACCCTACGATATCCTGGGTGAATGTCCAGTTGGACCAGCTCCCTCCAGTGTTGTTCAGATAGCGCAGGTCGCCGTTGATCCTTTCGTAATAGCAGATGTGCGCGAACCCCTTGGAGTCCACGGCCATGTCCAAAGTGACCGCCTCCTGGCCCGCGCCGCCCTCCACCAGTTGGCGGATCCACTGCCCCGATGTGTCGTTGGCGTAGTACAGGTCGTACGTTCCGGCCTTCACGTAGCAGCAATGCCGGTTGCCCTGATCATCGATGACCAGCGAGCTGTAAGGGGCGACGTCCCCGAACAGCTTGATCAGCTCCTTGAACCAGGTCCCGTCAGTGACGTACTTGAGATCACCGGAGTTGAACTCGTAATAGATGATGTGCGTCCGCCCGGAGGCGTCCACGACCATCGACGTCCAGCCGGAAGGCTCCGTCCCGAAGAGATTGGGCGCCCAGTTGCCGTACTGGTTGCTCATGTACCGCAGGGCGAAGCCGCTGAGGTCCTGGAAGGAGACGTGGGCTTCCCCGTTCGCACCGATGGCGATGCATGTGTATTGACCGACATCCGGTCCGGCGTATAGGGTCTGGGTGTGCCACGTTCCATCGTTCCAGGCCCACTTGGGGTTGGTGTTGGTGAGGTCGTAATAGGCGATATAGGGCTCTCCGGCCCTGTCCAGGGCCAGGGACGCATGCATACCGACATCCCCGACGGTATCCACCGTATAAGATGACCAGTAGCCCCCGGTGTTGTTGGCGAACTTGAGGTCGTGGTTCGCCAGGTCGTAATAGGCGATGCGGGCGACACCGTCGTGGCCTATGGCCAATGATGAATAGGCCCCGACGTTCCCGGTGTCGACGGTCTGGATCGTCCAAGAGCTGCCGGCATCGAACGCGTACTTCAGGCTGAAGCTGTCCTCGTCAAAGTAGGAGATTGCCGCCGCATCCGAGGCATCCACGGCGATGTCGGTGTACTGAGCGGACGCCGCCTCGACGACCTCCCTCTGCCAGGCCCCGCCGGAGTTGGTAAGATGGACCAGGGTCCCCTCGGTTCCGTCGCGGTAGGATATGTGAACATCCCCCCTACCGTCCAGGGCCACGGAGCAGTAGGCCCCCACGTCCCCGGCGGAATCGATGGTGGTGATGTTCCAGGCGCCTCCGGGATTGGTGGCGTACTTGAGGTCATTGTTAGTCGCGTCGTAATAGACCGCATGCAAAGTGCCGTCATCGTCCACGGCCAGGGAATTATAGAGTCCCATGTTCCCCACGTGGTCCAGCACATCGGTCCCCCATTCATACTCGTCACGGACCAGAGGGGGTTCTGCCTGCACGGAGGCGGGGGAAGTGGCCAATACCAAGCCTGACGTGATCATCAAGAAGAAGAATAGCACCGAGACCCCCTTCCGGCAAGGGGTGGAGAGACCGCCTTCCGTCATGGATGATACTACTCTCGGGATGGGGTATTATAAGTAATGGTGTTGGGGCATTTTCACGCTGGGGATGTGATCTCGTTCCATCGCTATCCATATGCGGCCGAGGTCGGCTGACGGTTAGTCAGTCAGATGGTGGTGATTGACTGCGGTATAGCGTTCGCACGGAGAAGGGTCGAGGTCTTGGTGATGACCCATTCCAACGTAGGTCCAATAAAAATGAGAACGATAGTAATTAATCGTTGGATTCGCTCGAGTTCATGAGATCACCATGAGCGCCAATCCCGGAAATAACTTTGGCCCAGACCAGGGTCAATCGCAGTATCCGCCGGTTCAATACAATGGCCAGCCCCAGCCACCTTATGTCCCGCAGGGGAGGAAGCGCAGCCCGTGGCTGGCGGTCGCCTGCGTGGCCATAGCCCTCCTGATAGTCACCAACGGCTACTGGGTCCTGGCGGACGGGGGCTTGGGGAGCGACCTCCTAGGGAGTGATGATGAACTCGAATATCTGGAACTGGTCCGCTTGGACAGCACCAGGTCGGACTACTACCAGACCCTCAGGGAGAAACTGTGCCCTTCCGATCCCACTTACGAGCAGGGCGTCCAGTTCTGTACGGACCTGGTGAGGCACGACCTGGGCGATACCAATTGGCCGACCTATGACTCCAGCTACTACCAGGCCACCGGAGGCCACGCCTACCAGGAGGCGTCGGAGGAGATCGATGCTATCCTTGATCTCATCGGCGTCTCCGATTCGAACGACCAGGTGGAGAACTTGGCCTTGGTGCTGTCCTTCATTAACGAGCACGTAGTATACTCCCCGGACCTGGACAACCGATACAGCGCCCCGGTGGAGACCTTGGCCTATGGGTCCGGCGATTGCGATGACTTCGCCGCCCTGGCGGCCGCCCTCTTCGAGAGGATGGGCGTGGAGAGCGCCATCGCCTTCTTCGCTAACGACGCGGACGAGGGGCATGCCATGAACCTGGTGAAACTGAACGACCTGGGCGATTACGGGTACTATTTTTACGGTGACCTGACCGGACAGGGATTGGACGACGGCAGATGGATCATCATCGAACCGCAATCCCTCATCGATGACCAATACGATCCGGAGTGGCTGGAGCAATGGGACCTCAAGGTGGCGGCTGAAATCTGAAAAACCGGACAATTGTCCGGACTACACTCCTTTTTTCCGATTCCCCGCCATCTTTTCTGTATCCTTTTAAATAATCTATCGCCGTTGGACCTGGCATTCCCAGGAGAACTGATATGGAAGAGCCATTGCCTCCGCAGAGCACGGGCAACCTTTCCGATTACCCTCGGGAATACAGGGAATTCACCTGGCACACCATCGAATGGGAGTTCGATTGGTGTCGCGGCGGTCCCTACAACGTGGCGGCGGAAGCGGTGGACCGTCATGCCAGACAGCGCCCCGACAAGGTCGCGATCCATTCCGTGCGGGCCAACGGTGAGGTCCAGTCCCTCACCTTCGCGGACGTCTCACGTTCATCCAGCAAGTTCGCGGACGGCCTGAGCAGGTTAGGTGTGAGGAAGGGGGACCGTGTGTTTGTATACCTGGACCGACGCTCCGAACTCTTCATCTCCATCATCGGCATAGCGAAGATGGGCGCGGTGGCCTGTCCGCTGTTCTCCGCTCTTGGCCCCGAGGCCGTTAAGGACCGTCTGCTTGATGGCGCCCCGTCGGCCATCATTACCTCGCCCTATCTCTACGAAAGGATATCCAGTGTGCTCAAGGAGGCCTCCCCCGCACCCCTGGTGGTCTGCGTCGGGGAAGGGTGTCCTGCGAACGCCGTACCATACCCACAGCTCATCGGATCGGGATCGCCGGACTTCGTCACGGTGAGCATGAGGCCGGACGAGCCCTACATAATCCATTACACCTCCGGTTCCACCGGCAAGCCCAAGGGGGTCATGCTCCCGCATCGGGCCATGCTGCAGCAGCTCGCCGGCGCGAAGTATGTGGCGGACCTTCGCGAGGATGATGTCCTCTGGTGCACGGCCGACCCTGGGTGGGTGACAGGCACGTCCATGGGCATATTCGGGCCTTGGTACCTCGGAAGCACGATCGTCTCCTTTGAGGGTCGCTTCGACGCCCGCGCCTGGTATTCCCTGATCGACCGGTTCAAGGTCAGCGTCTGGTTCACCGCGCCGACCGCCCTTCGCATGCTTATGAGGGCGGGGGACGAGGTGGCGAGGGAGTTCGACCTGACGTCCCTCAGGCACATCTGTTCCGCGGGGGAACCCCTGAACCCTCACGTGGTCCGGTGGGGGATGGAGGTGCTGAAGCGCCGGATCCACGATAATTGGTGGCAGACCGAGACGGGGGCGCCGTGCATCGCCAACTTCCCATGCATGCCCATCAAGCCGGGGTCGATGGGCAAGGCCTTGCCCGGGGTGGTGGCGGCGGTGGTGGACGAGAACGGCCTGGAGCTTCCGCCGGGGAAGGAGGGGTTCCTAGCCCTTCGCCCCGGCTGGCCTTCCATGATGGTCGGCATTTGGAACAACGTCACCAGGTACCGGGAGTACTTCTACATTCCTGGCTGGTACTCCTCCGGGGACCAGGCCTACCGGGACGAGGACGGCTACTTCTGGTTCCTGGGGCGGGCGGACGACGTGATCAAAACATCTGGAGAGCGCCTTGGGCCGTTCGAGGTCGAATCCGCTCTCATCGAGCATCCCGCGGTGGCCGAATCGGCCGTCGTCGGCAAGCCGGATGAGCTGCGCGGGGAGATCGTGAAGGCCTTCATCGTGCTGCGCCAGGGGATAGCGCCCTCGGACCGGTTGAAGGAGGAGATCACCAATTTCGTCCGGGTAAGGCTGGCGTACTATGCCTATCCCAGGGAGATCGAGTTCGTAGAAGCTCTTCCGAAAACGCGCTCAGGCAAGATCATGCGCCGGGTGCTGAAGGCCAAGGAGGGCGGGCATGAGACCGGGGACCTTTCCATGCTCGAGGACTAGCCGTCTTTCATCTGCCCTCCGGTCATTTTCAAGGGCTGCAGGGTAGGCGGTCCTGGCAAGGCGAGGGGGAGGGCAAGGCCCTCTCGATCCGGGGATAGGACGTGGGGCGCGGCCATCAGAGCGCATGATCTTGCGAATGGGGCATGACCGGGGCGACGGCCATGGGCCATGCCGTTCGAAGAGGCGCGGGAAGAGGGCGCGGGGGCTAGAGCAGGCTTGCGATCGCCCGCGCCGCGTTCCTGCATCCATCGAAGGACAGGGCGGGAGGGCCCGGGACCTTGCCGATGTTCCCCAAGACCAGCGATGCCAGTTCCCCGGGGGATGTCCGGGCGATGTCGCATTTTATCCCGAGCCCGTTCCTCTCCAGCTTCCTGGCGACGTTCACCTCCTGCTCCGAGTGCCCCTTGAGCGGGAAGTACAGGAACGGCACCCTCAGTGCGGCCAGCTCCAATGTGGAGGTCCCCCCGCCCTGCACGATGGCCATGTCCGCGGCGGCGAAGTGCTCGAAGAGCCGGGGGACGTAGCCGCGGACCTCAACCCCCGGGGGGACCTCCCCCAGGTCCGCTTCCATGCGCGGCCCCTTCACGACCAGCACTTTCAGGTCGGGCGCGCTCGCTCTCATCAGGGGGACCGCCCTCAGGCAGAGCCGGAGAAGGTCGGCGCCCACCGCCGTGCCGCCGGTGGAGCATATCAACAGGCGTCCTTGCCCATACCCGAGGCGGGCGCGGACCGCCGCCCTGTCAGCGTACCCGGCGGGATCGAACGGCAACGGGTTCCCCACGAAATGATAGCGCCCCTCCGCCCCCCGCCTGGCGTTCACCATGCCTATCCCCAGGCGCTCGTCGGGAACATCATCCGGCTCCCCCAGGAAGAGGTCCGTCCATCCGGCCTCCCTCCCCTTGCGGAAGGCCCGGTCCCACCCCTTGTTCACGAGGCGGGCGGTGCGGACGTCCCTCCACCGCCAGCTTCCGGGGTACACTTTGACGAAATCCCACAGGAATACGAACGGCGGCCAATCCCTCCCGGCCCCCTGGGCGTGCGCCCCCTCCAGCTCATAGGCCTCGTCGGCGACGACAAGGTCCGGCCGCTCCCGCTCGACCAGGGCGTCGAACGCCCGCACGGCCTGGGCGTAGCGGTCCTCCTTCCTCACCCTGTACAGCACCTCGGTCATGCTCACCCGGGGGCCGCGGGCCACCGACTCGATGACCGAGGCACCGACATCCCTTTCTTGGCATTCTGGAAGTAGGACCATCCCCTCCTCCTCCAGGACCCTGGTGGCAGGGTCCCCCGCCAGCCAGACCACGGCGGCGTCGCGCCTGAGGGCCATGAGCTCCCGTGCGATGCGCACGTCCCTTTGGACGTGGCCGAGGCCCACGGAGCCGCTGACGAAGAGAACCTTGCTCATCAGGGACCTCATTCGTCTGAATGCTCTTTAGCGTATGCGGAGGCTTGTCCGATAGGACGGCGGGGCGATGATGCGGTCGTCCCTAGGTGAGATATCATACCCGCCGAACGAGGACCAAAACCGGTTAATAGGCGCCGGGGAATGGCATCAAGGATGCCCGTTCCTCGAAGGGATGCCCCCTGGCACCTCCGAACCGCTGGGGCCTTGATCATGGCGGCGGCGTTCATCGTTCTCATCGGCATCATGACCGCGGAGGCGCTCTACCCCGGGTACCACACGGGCGAACGGACCATCAGCGCCCTGGTGGAGGAGGAGCCCTCCGGCGCCATCTTCACCATTGCGATGGTGGTGGGCGGGACGGTCCTTTCCCTGGCCTCCCTGCTCCTTCCAGGTGCTGGCCTTCCCACGTCCCTTACCGTCCCCGCCCTCCTGATGGGGGTGGGCTGCGTGGGCGTCGGGCTGTTCCCTATGCAGACCGGGGCGCCGCACGTCATCGCCGCCGCGCTGGCCTTGGGCATGGGGGGCATAGCGGCCCTCATGGCGGCGCGGGCCGCACGCCCGCCGTTCAGCTATATCTCCTTGGTCCTGGGAGCCTTCGGGCTTGCCTCCCTCCTCCTCTTCGCCATCATGGGGCGGACCGGTCCGCTCGGCCCGCTGGGGGAGGGCGGGGTTGAGCGATGGGCCGCCTATGCGGACCTGGCGTGGGCGATGGGGTTCGGCGGCCACCTGATGGGGAAGGGAGCGGCCCCATCCAGATGATAGGGCCAGGGAACTGGCCGTGGCGAGGCGGCGAAAGGTAGATTACCCTTGACCCTCTAGTTATCAATAGAGAGGGATCATATGGAGCCGGACCAAGCGATCCACCTCTGTCGTTCGACGAGAAGGGACCTGAGGAGGCTCATGTCCGCCCTGGAAAGGAGGAGCTTCTATGATATCGGGCATGAGATCGGACAGGTCGCAGCGACCGGCGCCGCCTTCCGGAACATGGACGAGGAGCTGAGGTGGTTGGAGCAGCTGCTCACCGTAGGGAATTACGAGACCATCAGGGAGAACGCATGGACGGTGTATGATCTGGTGAACTACTACGACCGCATGATCGATCTCATTAAGAGTAGGCCCATCCCCCCTGGGAGGGCAACGCCGCTGGTGGATTCCATCCAGGCCTGGCGGCAGAACGCGGGGAGATTGGCCCAGATGGTATGCCAGATCGAGGACGGGGAGGTTCCCTGAGCCCAGAAGGGCCATTCAAGGAGGGGCGTTCCCCATGGAGGAACGAACGCAGGAGGTCCGGCTCAGACATCATCATCTTCTGTGCACCATGACGTTCAGCGGGCATGGTTACGACCGTGGGTTCGTGGCCAACATGGAGGAGGTGGTGGCCCGCCTGCGGTCGCCTGACGGACAATGGGTCCGCCTCGAGGCCTCCTGCGATGCCCTATGCGCCGCGTGCCCCAATGCCGCGGAGGGGATGTGCACGGACCACCGTTCGGTCCTTCGGAAGGACCGCTCCGCGGCGCTGTTCCTCGGCCTGCCGGAGAGGGCGGTCCTGGAGGCCGCTCCGCTCATCAGGAGCGTGGAGGAGCGGATGCGCTCGCTGACTGACATCCGCCAGGTCTGCGGGGACTGCCAATGGGCGGAACTGTGCAATGAATGGCTCCGGGGGCGCCGGAGCTTGGAAGGATAGGCCGGGGCGATAACCTTTTAGTAGCATTCCATTTTCTAGGGGACATGGACGCCGAGCTGAGGATCATCTTGGACATGACCCTTCTGATGGTCATCGCCGGCCTCTGCTCGCTGATCTTCGCCCGCATCAAGATGCCCCCCATCCTGGGCTATCTGACGGCCGGCATCATCCTGGGCCCCACCATGTTCCCTGAGCTATGGGTGGAGCAGACCACGGTGTTCGTGCTCTCCAACATAGGCATCGTGATGCTTATGTTCTGGATCGGGCTGGAACAGAGCGCATCCAAGCTGAGGAGGGTCGGCTCCCGTCTCGTCCTCATCGTGACCATGGAAATGACGCTGGTCGTGATAATAGGCTACCTGGGGGGGATGGCCATGGGGCTCGGCAGCACCGCCTCCATCTTCCTGGGCGCGATCATATCTGGTACCAGCACGGCGGTGGTGGTCGGTGTGCTCCAGACCAATAAGACCGTCACGAAGGAGCAGGCCACCGCCATCGTGAGCATAACGGTGTTCGAGGATGTGGGGCAGGTCATCATCCTTTCAATGGCCGCGCCCCTGCTCGCGGGCGACTCCCCCGCCCTGGGCTCGACCGTCAACATGGTCATCGGCCTGGTCATCTTCTTCGGCCTCACCATCATGCTCGGGTTGGCGGTCATCCCGAGGCTGATGGACCGCATCGGGGAGCGCTACCCCTCGGAGATCGTGTTCATCGTCGCCGTGGGGATGGCGTTCACCATGGCCCTCCTCTCCTCCTCCATCGGGCTGTCCATCGCCATAGGGCCGTTCCTCATGGGCCTCATCGTCTCCACGTCCCTGTACAGCGAGCGCATAAAGGCCAAGGTGGTGCCGGTGAAGGAACTCTTCATGGCCGTCTTCTTCATATCCATAGGCCTGCAGATGGACCCGATGCTGATCGTATACAACCTTCCCCTGGTCATGGCCATCGCCGTCCTGTTCATCGTCGGCAAGGTGCTGGCCGTGGGGATCAGCACCTACATCTTCGGGTTCAGGGCCAAGGACAGCTTCGTGGTGGCCATCTCCCTTCCCGCCATGGGCGAGTTCGCCTTCATCATCGCCAAGATCGCTTTGGACGCTGGGCTTTTGGGCCAGGAGTTGTACTCCTCGGTCATCGGGGCCGCCCTCATCACCATGGTCACCCTGCCGCTGTCCTCCAAGCTCCAGGAGCCGGCCTACAGGGCATTGGTCCGGGCGATACCGAAAAGGACAAGGGCGGCCTTGGGGCGCATAGACTCGGTCAAGAACGCGGTCATGGCCAAGAACGGGATGCGGACCAAGGAGAGGAATGAGGTCGGGAGGCACCTCACCCGCATCTTCATCGATTTCCTGCTGATAGTCCTCATCTTGATGATCTTCAACTTCGTGAACGAGCTGGAGGAGGCGGTCATCGGTGTGACCGGTGAGGCCGGCCTCCTTTCGAGCGCGGTGCTGCTCTTCCTCATGCTATTGGCCATCTCCCCTCCGGTGGTCAGCATCTACTGGCACCTGAAGAAGCTGTCCATGACCCTCACTGACATGGCCACGCGCTCCCAGAGGATCGCCGAGGGGAGCGGGCGGAACCTCTACCGCATGATCATCGACCTCAACGCGATCGTCATGTTCCTGCTGGTCCTTGCCCTGATCTTCCCGTTCATGCCCCCTGCGGTGGTGAGGAGCCCCTGGATGTTCATGGGCATCCTGCTGGCCGTGGTCGTGGTGGCGGTCTTGGCATGGGATGCCCTGAAGAACTCCTATGTGCGGCTGGTGGGAATGGTCAGTGGAGCGGGCCGCTCAGAGGTCGAGGAGAAAAAGGAATAAGGGGGCGGCGACCCCGTTCACTCCTCTTCGAGCGCCCTGAGGAAATCGTCGATGGGGATCGCGGCCATCGTAGCCGTCTCCAGGGTCCCTCGGGACCCAAGGGCGACCATGACCTTGGCCACCGTCTCGTTGTCCGGCGCCTCCAGGATGTTCAGGAAGTCGTACTTCCCGAGGAGCGCGTACTGCTCGACCACCTTTGCCCCCATCTTGGATATCTCCTTGTTGACCTCCTTCAACCGCTCTGGCCTGTTCTTGAGGGTCTTGCGGCCCTCCCGGGTCAGCTTTGACATCACTACGTATACGCCCATTTTTATCCCCGTTGCTATCTTGGCCTTCCAGGACAATATAGCTTTCCCCGGCCGGCTCTCCAGGTCAGGCGGGGGCCTCGGCATACACCTTCACATCCCGGAAGTTGAACCAGAAGGCTATGACCGCCGTGATGTAGATCCCTGATGCCAGCACGAAGGGGAGGGCGTAGTATCCTGAGGCCAGGAGCACGCCCCCGATGATCGTGGTCGCACTGTTCGGCACCCTCCACACGATGGAGTTGATCGCGCTGGCCAGTCCCCTATCGTCCTTGTCCACGATGCCCATGAGATAGGAGTCCATGATGGGGCCGGCCATGTTCATCAGCGCCGAGCGGACCAGGTAGACCGCTCCCGCCAAGGCAGCCCCGGGCACGAACGGGATGGCCACCATGAAGAGGGTGGATAGGCCTTGGGTGAGGACGATCGCCTTCACCTGTCCTAAGCGCTGGGCCAGACGGGGGCTGAATACGGCCGCCACGGCTATGGAGAGGGAGGACAGGGCCAGCAGGGGCCCGGAGAAGGAGTCGGGGATGCCGTAGCGCAGGTAGAACCAGGTGGATATCAGCGGGATGATGAGCCCCGCCCCGAGGCCGATGAGGGTGTTGTTGATCGAGAAGCGCAACAGGGTCCTCTTGCTCCGTTCCTTAAGGAAGCTGCCGCGGCGAAGGCCTCCGGACGGTACCTTGTCCTCATGGTCCCTCAGCAATCGGTTGACGGTGATCGGGGAGATGGCGGTCACGAATCCCAGCAGGACGAAGGCCCAGGAGTGGACCTGTCCGGATGTCCATCCCCCCAGGTCCTCCAGGAACGGAAAGGCGAACGGCATGGCCAGGCCCAGGCCGCTGAAGGCCCCGTTGATGATGAAGGAGATGGAGAAGGCCATCTCGCGGTTGTCCACGGTGGTCTTGTCGGCGATCATGGCGTTCCATGTGGAGAGGATGGCCCCCTCGGCCACCCCAGAGATTATCCCTGCCAGCATGAAGACGTCGGGGGATGTGGAGAGCGAGCAGATGAACAAGGAGAGGGGTAGCGCGGCCAGGCCGACGAGGAGCAACCGCTTGCGCCCGATGCGGTCAGACATCAGCCCGAAGGGGATGGCGCTGATTATCATGGCCAGACCGGACACCCCGATTATGAGCCCGACCTGCCCCGAGCTCACGCCCACCTCGGGCAGGTAGGCGGATATGACCGTGGTCAGGTACCCGTACCCAATGGAGCTGAAGGAGGTGAGGAGGATGAGCCATTTGACATGACCGGGGACCTTCACCCCGGCCTTCCCTTCGGACCTGGACGCGCCGCTCATCCTCCCTCCTCCCTTCCCCGACACCCATTGAACCGGTTTGGTCGGCGAATCGGGTTCTACTATCAGATACTTGCGGTCGGAAGGCCTCTGGTTAGGGTTCCATTGACTCGCTGCGATACCCATGCCCGAGATCTCTGCCGCCCATCGCACCGCTGACTACGGGGCATCGTTTGATCGAGAGGACGGCCACGGGGAGGGCGGAGCGGTGGAGGCGGGGCAGGGGATCCATCCGCCTTTCATCTGGGAGGTGGTCGATCTCGCGCGGACCTGGGAGACCGTTCCCCACGGCAACGGGGATGACATCCCTTTCAAGGCCATTGCAGGGAGGGAGGCCTGCACGGAGCGCCGCCGGCCCCTGGGGGACGTTCCCGAGGCCGTTCAAAGGCTGCGCGCCGGGATGCCGCGCCCATGGCGGGCAGGAGGACCGGAGGTCCTTCGTGCCGGGGATGAGATCCCTGTCCAAGGCGGAGCAGGGGTTGATACAGGAAAGGTTCAAGGACCTCGGTCCCCGGATGGCCCGTGAGCGCAATGCTTGGGCGGTGGCGCGCCCATGCAGAGGACGATCGGTGCGCCCCTTACCCGAGGGGGGATCGCTGACGCTGTCGGGTGCGGGGATGCGCCCATGCCCCGGGCCACGGGGACCTGAGGACGGGCGTCCCAGCCATTATGGCCGTTGTAGGCCTCCCAGATGGATAGGCGTGCCCTGTGTGCGGGGAGGAATGGGCGCCCTCGAGCCCCTGCGAAGGGCGAATGCCTTGAGGAGGGGGACTGTGCGATCGACGATGGACATATCGTAGACAAGCAGACGCAAATGATTAATCGCCCTCCCGCCATTCCCCTTTGATGCTCTGTCCAAGGTGCGGCAGCCACCCTCTGGCCACTGACAATTTCTGCATGGAGTGCGGGACCCCGAAGGCCCAGTTCGTCGAGGAGGAGCGCCCGGAGAGGCCGGCCCCATCCCCGCAGTTCGTCCCTCAGCCCGAGGCGACGCAGGGCCCACCTGCCCCATCGTCGGTGAGACCAATGCCCCCACAGGGGCCTCCCTATCGAGCCCCGGTCCAATCCCAGCCCCCAGTTCAGATCGGCCAGCAGGGCCCTCAGCCCCTGCCCCAGGCGATCCCTTACAAAGGCTCATCCGAGGGATGGCCCTCGAGCGGGTATGGCCAGATGGGTCCATACCAGGTGTACCTCCCACCGAAGGCCCCGCCGTTCCAGCCCCAGTCCCCGCCCTTGTCCTCCCCTACGCCTCAGCAGTCCTCGGCCCCATCGGCGACCAACCCCCAGCCTCCGCCCCAGTGGCAGGTCCCTTCATCGTTCCCGGCCCCAGGCCCCCCGCCCGAACCCTCTAGGCCGTCATATCAGCCGTCGGGTCCGGGGCCATACCGGCCATCTCCGCCGGACCGCCCTGCCCCCACGGCATCGCCGCGGTCTTCCTCAACGGCCCCCAGCCCCCCATCGCGGCCGTATCAGGGGCCGCCCTCGCAGTGGACGATGCCTCCCCAGGCGCCTTATGCTGGCCCGATCGTCGAACAGCCCCCGCAGCCTTCTCGATCCGGCCCTCCGATGGGCCCATCCCCGGTCCAGAGCCCATCCGGACCACAGGCGATGGGACCGCCCCAGGGGACGATGCTCGACCCTGGCGTGGCCTCCGCCGCCATGCTTCGTCCGAACGAAAGGGCGGTGCATGCATGGAGGGCGGGAATGGAGCGGACCGGAGCGGTCGGTGATGCGGTCGGCGGAGGGTCCGTGGTCTATGGGGTGCTCGTAGCCACGGACCAACGCCTCATCTTCGTCCAGGACAGGGGGACGCTCGCCGACCGCTATGTGTTGCTGGAGAGCGTTGAGTACGGGGGCATCGCAGATTGGAGGCTCAGCGAGACGACGGGGGTCAGGGCACTGCAGGTGGACTCCCGGGACCACGGCCCCTGGGGGAACTTCGTTAACCTCTATGAGGTGGACCCGATGACCCTGAGGGGCATAGTGCCTGGGCCCTTGGAGCAGCTCAGGCGATCGCTGGGAGCGCTCAAGGGGACCATGCCTTGAACCTTCGCGCATCGTAGCCGTTGATCACAGCTGCATGACCCCTGAGCACAATCGGGTGCATCATTGATGTTGCCCATCGGTCTGGCCGGCAGCGCTGACCCCGTGCTCCTCGGTCCGTGCAGCTCGTTCCTAGACCGATCCGTCCATCAGGGGCCTGCGATGAAAAAAAAAGGACACCTCAAAGGCCGAGGTCCTCCGCCCTTGCCCTCATCCCCTCCAGCGCCAACGAGAGGAGCTCGTCCCTAGGGATTCCGAGCTGTTCGCAGACCATGATGCGCTCCCGGTCCACGCCGCGGGCGAAGTCCTTGTTGCCGAACTTCTTGGAGATGGAGCTTACCCTCAGGTCAGTGAGCCTTCTGCTCGGAAGGACGAGCGCGCAGGCCATGACCAACCCGGACACGGCGTCCGCGGCCACAAGCGCCCTCTTCGCTTGATCGTCGACAGGCACCCCGCTTGCCTCGAAATTGTGGGCAAGGATCGTCTGGACCATCTCAGGCGGGACCATCCCCCGCAGGATGTCCCTGGCGATCAGCGTGTGGTCCTCCATGCCGTGGCACTCCTCGATGTCTATGTCGTGCAGTATGCCAATGACCTCCCACGCCTCGGGGTCCTCCCCGAGGCGCAGGGCGACCTGCCTCATCACCGCCCCAACCGCCACCATGTGCCGCAGGTTGCCCTCCTTGCTTACGTGGGCCTTCACCAGCTCGAGCGCCCCCGCCCTGTCCATGCCGGCCCTCCCCGCCCCCCAGGCCGCTCGCCTTAGACTATCAGCTTACCGGCGGAGGGGCCCCACATGGAGTCGTAGACGGCCTCCACCTTGACGACGACCGCGGCCTTGGCCGGGAGCTTGGGGTTCGTCCCGTGCACCCACTTGCGCATCTCTTCGAACTGCGGCCCGGCCTTGTAGACCTTGGCCGAGCCCTTGATCTGGTACGACCGCTTGGTCTCGCTGTCATAGCACAGGATGGAGATGCGCGGATTCTCCGAGAGGTTGGCAGCGGTCTTCAGGAAGTAGTTGTCCGCCAGCATCAGGGTCTCGTCGTCAAGGACCTTCAGCAGTCCCACGAAGACCACGTTGGGCGTCCCGTCCTTCGTAGCGGTGGCGATCGGAATGGGCTTCTGCTTGGCTAGCGTCTCCTTGACCTCAGGCGGCATCTTGACCATTTTTATCACCGTGATAGGAATTATTTGCTCACCTATTTAAACATCGCCGCCCGGGGGATGAAAGGGTCATATGCTCGCACGTCCAATCAGTTGGCATGAGCAACAAGGAAGCCGTGCTGATGGTCGGCCGACTGATGGAGCTGGCCGCCAGGACCGCGCCCAAGGCCATGGGCCAGGACTTCATCGAGGCCTCCCTGCTCTCCGACGAGCAGCGAGTCAGGTTAGGCGAGGACATGATCGCCCTGGGCAGGGAAAGGGGAGTCTTTGGGTTCGGGAGGGACGGACAGAACGTTCTCGATTCGGATGCGGTGGTGCTCCTCGGCCTGCTCCCCCATCTGGGAGCGGGCCTGGACTGCGGGGCCTGCGGCCTTTCCAGCTGTCAGGAGTTCAATTCCCGCTCCGCCGCGAAGGACTTCCAGGGACCGAACTGTGCCCTCAGGCTCCTTGATCTGGGAATAGCCCTTGGTTCGGCAGCGAAGGTGGCCGCCGAGCACAACGTGGACAACCGCATCATGTACCGCATCGGTGTCTCAGCCATCCGCCTGGGGCTCTCCCGGGCGAACGTATGTCTAGGCATACCGCTCTCGGCGTCCGGCAAGAACATCTTCTTCGACCGAGGCCGCTGATCACCTCGGCCGAAAGCCCTTGCCGACCTGGAACGCCTCGGCGACCGTCCGCCCTTTGACGAAGTAGGGGCCGCCGGGACTGAGGTACATCAACAGCTGGAGCTTGTCGATGTCCGGTTGCCCTGAGGTCATGCGCCCCTCGTCCACGTAGACCTCCTCCACCTCCCCGATCACGATGTCCGTGCCCTCGAGCTCGATGATGTCGTCGAGGGTCAGCTCGATGTTGACGGGGCACTCCCTGGCCATGGGCGCGGTGAGCGTTTTGCCGAAGAAGACGTCGAACACTTCCCCCTTATCCGTTTCATATCCGGAGCGGAGCCCACAGTAATCGGTGGCGGCCACCTGCTCCACGCCCGGCAGGTTGATGCTGAAGGTCCTGTTCTCCCTTATCCCGTCCTTCGTGCGGCGCCTCTTCCCCATCACAACTGCCATCCTGGGAGGGTCGTCCTCGACCATCGTGACCCATGCCACGGTGCAAAAGTTCACCTTCCCTTGGACCTTCGCCCCCACCACGGCCACTGGCAGCCCCATGGTGGGGACCTTCCTACCCAATGTCGCCTTGCCCATAGCTATCGAATGGGAATTGCCTTCGGGAATATCAATCCTGGCCCCCTTTTCCCCCTTTTTGGGGGAGGAACAAAACGCATATATATTTCCATGCTATGTCATGACATAGCACGTTAACCGTGCATATGGGAAGGAGGATAGGAAATGGCCGAAGCGAAGCCCGATGCCCTGCCGTTCGCGGCAGATGCCCTGCACACCACCGCTCTGGCAGCGTCCCCGGACGCTGCGCTGATCGAGGGCGAGGCGGGCTACTATGGCCTTTCCCGCGCAGTCCTGGAGATAGGGCGCTCATGCCTCACCCCTGGCGCCAGGGTGGTGGACCTGCGCTGTGACCTACGAGTGGTGATGCCACTGATCGAGGAGCATGAGGACCTGTGCCGCTTCACCCTCCTGTCCCCGGACGAGGAGAGCTACCTCCAATGCTTTGACAGGATGCGCACGAGGGTGCGCCTGGGGTTCGTGGACACCGCCCAGATCGATTTGGCCGAGCGGTTCCCCGAGGTGTCGGCCAGGTTGTTCCTGGCCTTGGGAGCCTTGGGGGACCTGTCGGAGGGGCGCCGGGCGGAGGTCGCGAGGTCCATGCATCGCCGGCTGGAGAGGAGCGGGACCGGCGTGATAATGGAGACTGTCGAGGACGGCATCGCGCTGGGGCAGCGCCGTAAGAGGGGTCTGTGGTCGGCGGCCGAATGGGAATCCCTCTTCAAGCATGCCGGGTTCAGTAGCGTTCAGAGGCTTTGGACCGACGGCGGCAGGATGGCCTGGTCGGTAAGAAAATAGGAAGCAATGAGGGGGCTTGGGCCCCCTCGAGATCGTTTTCCACTCAGTCCTTAAGCAGATCGTAGATGATGGCGGCGAGAGCGGCACCGACCATGGGGGCGGCGATGAATATCCAGAGCTGCTCCAGCGCCCATCCGCCCTGGAAGAGGGCCGGGCCGATCGAACGGGCCGGGTTGACCGAGGTGTTGTCCACCGGTATGGATATCAGATGGATCAGGGCCAGCACGATACCGATCGGGATCCCCGCGAATCCGGCGGCGGCCTTCTTGTCGGTGGTGAACAGGACGGTCAGCGTCAGCAGGGCGGTGAGAACGACCTCGATGACCATGACCGCGCCGAGCTCATATCCGCCCGGGGAGTGGTCCCCGTAGCCGTTGGAACCGAACCCGCTGGCGACCGCGTCAAAGCCCGGAGCGCCGCTGGCGACGATGAACAGGATGCCGGCAGCAAGAATGGCGCCAATGACCTGGGCGACCATGTACAGGAGCGCCTCCTTTCCCTTGATCCTCTTGGCCATGAACATCCCCAATGTCACGGCCGGGTTGATGTGGCATCCAGATATCGGCCCGATGGCGTAAGCCATCACCAGCAAGGTGAAGCCGAACGCCAGCGCGACACCCAAAGCCCCCACCCAGGCCCCGGCCAGTACCGCCGTGCCCACACCACCGAAGACCAACACGAATGTGCCGATCATCTCTGCAACGAGCTTCTTCGAGATGGATCCGTCCATGATCTGAACCTCGCTAAATCAGAGACTTCTGGATTATATATTATTAATGTTTTTGGATTTTAGATGGGCGGAAAGCCCTATCGTCCAGAGTTTCATCCCATGATGCAGCCCGGTCCCTCATCGAGGCGGAAGAGCGGCGAGCTCCGGGAACCTGACTCGCTCAGCTTATGCATTATATCCAGGATCAAGATGGAATGGTCGGATATCCCAGACTCCCGCTCCTGGTGCGAGTACTTGGCCCACAGAGGATGGTGGATGTGCGGTGACGCCAGGGCGTGATCGGTCCTCATGCCCTTGCCGGAGGACGAATACCGGGAGTATTCCCGGGCCACCTGGTGATATTCCCTCCATACGTCCCTCCAACCCATTCCCAGCAGCGCGGCCAGGTGCTCCGTGCCAAGGAACGGCGTGCCTTCGCTGTCCCGCTCCAAGCCCGTGCTCAGGTCGCCGATGATCACCCTCCGGTCCTTGCGCTCGACCGCCTCCTTGCCGTACTCCAGGAGCGTCTGCCAGAACTCCATTTTTCCCGGGAGGTCAGAGGCCCCGGGGACATGGACCGCCAGTATCCGCAGGTCCGACCCTTCGGGGGACACCTCCATCCAACGGTGGGGCGAGGACCGCACTCGAGGGGCCTCCATCTGCACGAGCGCGCCCTTCGAGGCGACCAATATCCCGCTGGTGCGCGGAGGCGGCTGTGAGTTCAGTATGTATGGATAGCCGAGCGCGGTGAGGGAGAGGGACACCTCGATGACCCTTTCAGGACGGAACTCCAGGAGGACGAGCAGGTCCGGGGCATGCCGCCGGACCGCCTCCAGGATGCCTGGCAGGCGCTCCTGAGCCCCTCCGTACTGCAGATTCCATTCCATGATGCGCATGGACCGTTGCTATCGCACCATGCATTAGATGAACCTTCCCCCGTCCGCAATGGCCAAAACGCATCTCCGAGGTAGCGGGGCTTGTTGGTATTAATTTTACAATTACTTTTAATACTGAGTATTACTATTCTATTTTCAAGTGCTACGGCTTCGGTCCCCGCCTTGCACAGAGCACCCCTTCGGCCATTCGAATCCTCCTTGGGACGTTCAGGGGACCGAGGCCCTATCACCGAAACGATGGGATACGATTAACTAGGACCGTCCGAATCCCCCTCTGATGGTCAAAGGACACGGCGCTTCCGATGTCATGCTCCGCCTCAACAACGGCGTGGAGGTCCCGGCATTGGGATTGGGGACATACAAGCTGGTCGGCGAAGCGGCCTATGCCCCCGTTCGCGCCGCCCTGGGATGCGGATACCGTCACATCGACACCGCCTCGTTCTATGAGAACGAGGAGGCCGTGGGAAGGGCTGTGCGGGAGAGCGGGGTGCCCCGCGAGGAAGTCTTCATCACCAGCAAGGTCTGGAACACCGAGCAGGGATTCGAGGAGACCCTGAACGCCTTCGACCGAACCTTGCAGCGGCTGGGCATGGACTATTTGGACCTCTACCTGGTGCATTGGCCGGTCCCAGGGAAGCGCTTGGAGACCTATCGGGCGCTCGAGCGCCTATATGAAGAGGGGCGGGTTAGGGCCATCGGGGTCAGCAACTTCACGGTCCGTCATCTGGAGGAGCTCTATGGGGCATGCCAGGTCATGCCCGCGGTGAACCAGGTGGAGATGAGCCCCTTTCTCTATCAGAGGGAGCTCCTGGAGCATTGCCGGGGAAGGAACGTGCTGGTCACCGCGTTCTCCCCCCTCGCCCGCGGGCAGGCCCTTGGGGACCCGGTGCTGGCCGAGGTGGCGGCGCGGCATCGCAGGAGCCCGGCGCAGGTGATGATCCGGTGGTGCCTGCAGAAGGGCATGGCCGTCATCCCCAGGTCTGCGGACCCCGCGCACATCAAGGAGAACGCCGATGTGTTCGACTTTTCCTTGGACGAGGAGGACATGGCCCGTTTGGACCTTCTGCACACAGGATTGCGCACCACGACCGACCCGGACATCTACGAATAGGGCAGGAAAGGATTAAGTCATGGAGGAGCGGATGGTGGATAGATGACCGAACAGGTCCCTAAGATAGCGATATACCTAGACTTCGAGAACCTGGCCATTTCCGCCAAGGAGGTCTACCCTTTGACCCCAAAACCCCTGAGGATCGATGACATCCTCGACTACGCCAAGGGATATGGGGATGTGCTCATCAAGAAGGCGTTCGCCGACTGGAACAAGCCGCCATGCAGCCAGTATGTCGAGGACCTCCGGCTGCGGGCCTTCGACCTGGTGTTCCTTCCGCAGACCTCCCTTTCAGGCAAGAACGGGGCCGACCTGCGCATGACCATCGACGCCCTAGAGGATATGTACAACAAGTCCCTGCTTGATGTGTTCTTCCTCGGCACCGGGGACACGGACTTCATCCACCTAATACGGAAGATAAAGGAGCGCGGGAAGGAGGTCGTGGTGCTGGGCTTCGAGCACTCCATCGGTCGGACCATCCGCTACAACTGCGACCGCTTCGAATCGCTGGAGGACCTGTTGGGCAAGGCCCCGGCCCCCCCTGGCGTAGAGAAGAAGGAGGAGGAGGAACTGGAGGACGACCCGCGCGAGCTGTTCCTCCGGTACATCAAGAACCGCTCGACGGACGAGCCGGCGATCCTCTCCCAGATCAAGAACGACCTGATGCGGCTCGACCCCTCCTTCTCGGAGAAGAAGTACGGATACAAGCATTTCAAGGAGTTCCTGGACTCCTTCAAGGGGGACCTCTTCACCACCATCAAGATGGACGACAAGGCCGGCCATCACCTGGTGTTCTTCAAGAGCTACGCCGAACTCACCTCGGACATCAACGAGGCCCAGGTCCGGGACTTCATCGACAAGGAGATGCGCTTCATTCGGGACCGCGCCCTGCGCAAGGCGCTCTACAAGGAGACCATCGGCCTCTTCCATGCGGACGGGGAGACGACCATCAATCAGATGGTCGACGACCTCTGGGCCCTGTTCGACAAGAAGGTGCCGAAGGCCACGCTGAAGCGCTTCCTGCGGACCATGGCCGAGGGGCGCATGTTCAAGTTCGCCAACGCGAAGTACACGGGCAACATCTATACCATGCCGCAGGTGCTGAAGACCGACCTTCCATCGCTCGAGCGGTTGGACGAGATCTACCTGCAGCGCATCATCGACCTGACGTTGAGGAAGTGCCCGGGCGTGCCCCAGGAGTCAGTGACCAGGATGATGGGGCTGAGCTAGGGGCTCAGGCTAGACCAGGCGGGCCGCCCCCTCCTTGGCCTCCAGGCGCTCCATCGCCTTCCGGTCCAGGCGGAAGAAGGTCCAGTCCATCCTTCGGGCGCCCTGCCTCTCGTAGAACGCCATGGCGTCAACGTTCCAGTTCAAGGCGCACCATTCCATGCGCCCGCACCCCTTGGCGATGGCCTCCCTGACGCAATGCCTGAGCAGCCTTCCCCCGATCCCCTGCATGCGCTCTTCCTCCCTGACATAGATGTCCTCGAGGAACAGGGTAGGCTCGGCGAGGAAGGTCGAATAGGTGAAGTAGTAGGTGATGTACCCCACCGCCCTTCCATCCGAATAGGCGATGAACGCGTGGAATGGAGCGGGGGAGACGGTGATGTGGTGCCGCAGCCGCTCCCTCGCCTCCTCGGTCGGCGGTTCCAGCCCCTCGAACTCGGCCAGCTCCGTGATGAGGGACAGCAGCGCCTCGACGTTCCCCGGGGACGCCTGGACGATCTCCACCTCCCTTCCAGCTGCGCGCATGCTCTCCGATAGCGTTGTGCGCCTATTTCTTCATGCTTAAGCATTTTCTGATTTTTCAGAAATTTCAAATAGATAGATACCGATGGAGGCGCATGCCCCGCCGTAAGGAGATCGCAGGAGAGGAATGCTGCTCCGCGCCAGCTATGCCCAATAAATACGATGTGGAAGGGGTGGCCACCGTGGACGAGCGAGGGCAGATGGTGCTGCCCAAGGCCGTGAGGGAGAAGGCTGGCATCAGGCCGGGGGACAGGCTGGCCATAGTCACCATGGTACGGGACGGGCGAGTGTGCTGCCTCCATCTGTTCAGAACGGATGACCTGGCCGCGACCGCGAGGGACATTCTGGAACGCAGGGAGGACTGAGCCCGTGGAGGAAGGGTATTCGCAGGAGGTCATGAGGACCACGGCCACCCTGGGGAGGAAGGAGGCCTGGGACCATGCCAAGGCCCGGATGGGGATCGCCCGCATGGAGCATCGCGTCCGCCCCGGGCTGTACGCCCTGGGCGAACCGACCCGCTCCTCGCCGGTCCTCGTGACCGCCAACTATTCCCTGAGCTTCGACGCCCTGCGCTCCTCCCTCCCGGGCAGGGACGCCTGGGTGCTGGTGCTTGACACCGGGGGAATCAATGTATGGTGCGCGGCTGGCAAGGGGACCTTCGGCACGGAGGAGCTTGTCCGGGCGATCGGGGCCACCAAGCTCTCCGAGAGGGTGGATGGCCGGACCCTCATCCTCCCCCAACTGGGAGCGCCCGGGGTGTCGGCCCAGGAGGTCCATGGGGCCACCGGGTTCAAGGTGGAGTACGGACCGGTCCGGGCGGAGGACCTGCCGTTCTATCTGGACCGAGGGGAGTGCACCGACGCGATGCGGACCGTGCGCTTCGACCTGCGCGACCGCCTCGTCCTGGCCCCCGTCGAGCTGAGGAACCACCGATGGGGGCTCGCGCTCCTGGTGCTGTTGGCGGTCTTGGTGCCCTTCTACGGGCTCGAGGCCCTGGTGGTGGCCCTTGGAGGGCTGCTCCTGTTCCCCGCCCTCCTTCCCTACCTTCCCGGGAAGGACCTGTCCCTGCGGGGGATGGCTCTAGGGGCGCTCTTGGTGACCCCGTTCGCCCTGTTCCAGCTGGCGTCCGGTATGGATGCGGCGACGCTTTTGGCCGTTCCCGCCGAATTCCTGCTGATGGTCCCGTTGGCCGGCTATTTGGGGCTCAACTTCACCGGCTCCACCCCCTTCACCTCCCGCACCGGGGTCCGCAGGGAGATATTCACCTATATCCCCAAGATGGCGGCGATGGCGGTGCTGGGCACAGTGATCGGAGGGGTGGCTCTGCTCGTCCATTGGGGGTGGCTGTGATGGATATCGGAACGCTCGATGTCATGTCCCCTCAAAATGGTGGGAGGATCAACACCCTGGTATTCTATCCCGGCCGATGCGTCCGGTGCGGGATGTGCCTGAAGGTGTGCCCCCATCGGGTCTTCGCCCTCGAAGGGGAACGGATCAGATTGGCCAGGCCGGCCGACTGCATGGAGTGCGGGGCCTGCCGGAAGAACTGCCCCTCCCACGCCATCGAGGTGGACAGCGGGGTGGGGTGCGCCTCCGCCATGATCAAGGCCGCGCTGAGGGGAAGGGAGGATGTGGTGTGCGGCGAGGACTGCTGCCGCTGATGGGTCATGAAGGGTGCATCTTCCAGGTGAACCAGCCGGATGGCACCCTTATTACGAACCGCGCCCCCTTCCCAGGCTCCCCTTCCTCGGAGATCGTGAACCCGGTCGTGGCCAGGATCTCCCGCGCCAGGTAGAGCCCGAGGCCGGTGTTGTCCCCGACCCCTTTGGAGAAGATGTTTTCCTTGCTCTCCGTCGGGACGCCCACTCCGTCATCCTCCCAGATTATCTCCAGGCCGGTCTCGGTGTTCTCCGCGCGGACCACTGCCCGGGTGGCCTTCCTTCCATGCCGCACGGTGTTGTCGGCCAGGACATGGAAGACGTTCTCCAGCTTGGGATCTGCCAACACCTGGAGACCTTCCAGGTGGGACTCGGTCCTGATGCCGTTCATATCCACCTGCCCCAGCACTTTCGTTATGATCGCCTGCATATCATGCCAGGCCGTGGTCGTCGCTAGGTTCCGTTCCTGCTCCGCCGCAAAGCTGAGCTGCGCCTCGGCGCTCCTGGCGCGCTCGATCAGCTTTCCGACGAGGTGCCGCTGTCGGTCGTTCAGCTCGGTGGCCTCGAGGAGTTCCATATACCCCCATAGGGCGGTCATGTCGTTCATCAGGTCATGCCGAAGGACCTCATTCAGGAGCCTTATGCTCCGGTTCGCCCTTCGCAGCTCCTCCTCCAAGCCCTTCCGGTTGCTGATGTCATGAAGCACCATCACCATCCCGATGGGCTTGCCCTGCCTGAGGATGTCCGAGGTGGAGAGGATGAAATGCCTGGGCTCGCCGTCGATGACCATCGCGGTCTCCCAACGGTTGGGGCCGGAGGGCACCCTCAGCCCCCTGGCCTTCATCCTCTCCCAAAAGAATTCGGAGTTCTGCTCCAACAACCTCTGCCCGGGCCCATTGGCGTACACGACCTCCATTGAAGGGTCCAGGATGATCACGGCGTCGTCCATTCCCCCGATGGCCTCCCTGAAACGGATGATCTCCAGGTCGGCGAAGTCCGAGTACCGTTCGCCAAAGAAGATTATCAGGGCGGCGATGGTGAAGCCGATCGAGAGGATGTCGATCCGCGGGTCGTTCCTGGGGCTCAGGACGTAGAGGACGCTTATGAGTGCCATGGTACCAATTGCCAGGGTCATTGTCCTGAGCCCCCCTCTGCGGTAGGAAGGGGTCTCAAGGAGAGCCCTGACCATAAGAAGGGCCGTGATCAGGAAAACCCCAAGGAAGTAGCCCGCCCAGATGAGGAACAGGGGGCCGTAGTCGGCATCGAACATGTAGAAGCCGTGGCTCGGGACGATCGCAACATCGTTATAGAAGAGGTGGTGCAGGTCGTTGGTAACATACAGTCCGATGGTCACCATGGCGGGGAGGGCGCTCAGGAGCGCATTGCGGCGGTTCGCGTACTTGCCCAGTCCAATGTATTGGAGCACGAACATAAGCAGGGCGACGAGGACCACGGATTCGCATATGTACTCGAGCAAGACCACCGCCCGCGCCAAGGCCATGTCCCCGACTGTCTTTTCCACCAACAGCACTAGGCAGGTCAGGGAGAAGAAGGCAAAACATATGCCCATGGCCAGGCGGTGCTCGGTCTTCTTCCCGGTGAGGACCCTGTATACTACCCATGCGATGATGGCGGCCGCTAGAACGTTAGGCCCTAGGACGGCGATGGCATAGTAGTCCATGTTCCCCTACCCAACGCGGATGGGCGTAGAAGCGATATAAGCAATGTGGCGTAACCCAGCCAAGGTCTGACATCAGATGAGCAGGAGGCCTAGCTCCCCCGCCCTCTCCAAGGCGACGCGGTGCTCCGTCGGGGAAACGCCCCGCGCCATTTCAGGCATCTGGCGGGCCCGGTGCTCGGGACGGTACTGGTCCATTACGTTCACCGCCGCCTGGGGAAGATGCTCGCCCAGCCATTCCAGGACGGGGAGGGTGCAGCATTCCAGGTGCCCGGGGAGCATCAGGTGCCTGACCACGACCTCCCCCTGCCTGGACGCCTGCAGATGGTTCCGGGTGACGACCTCCCAGTAGCGGGGGGCGCCGCACAGCTCCCGGGCGCACCGGTCGTTCCCGAACTTGAGATCGGTCAGATAGACGTCCATGGTCCCGGCCAGCACCTCGAGGGCCTCGCGGGTCATGTACATGTTGGAGTTCCATACCTGGGGCACGTCCAGCTCAAGCTCCTGAAGGACCCTCAGCACGTAGGGGAGGTGCGGGATGGGGTCCCCGCCGACCCAGTTGACGTTGCGGATGCCCCGACAGGCGGGGGCGCCGATGGGGGCGATCCCCCGCGCCTCTATCATCCTGGCCAGCACGCCCGGCTCGATCACCTCTCCGGCCTCGGCATCCGTGCTTATGTCCCAATTCTGGCAGAAGACGCAGCGCAGGTTGCAGCCGGCCAGGAAGACGGTGTAGGAGGGCACCAGCGGCCTCTCCTCCCCGTAGTGGATGAAGTGCGAGGCCACCTTCGTCCTCAGGACCCCGCACCTTCCCGGACGCCCTTCCCTGCGGTTCGCGCCGCAGCGATGCTCGCACAGCGCGCACCCCGCCTCGAGCCTCTCAGCCTGCGCAACCTTCAAGCTGAGCTCGGAGGTCGGTCCCCCCTTCAGCTCTTGGAACCGCGGCCTGGCCTTTCCTTGAAGTACGGAGAGGTAATCGTGCAGGGGGTCCGGGCCGCTCATCGGTGCATTATGCGCCTTCGCTCCTAATGAATCATGCCCCGGGCGAGCGCTCGTCCCTCTCCTTGGCGTCCTTGGCCGAGCCGTCCATGACCTGGTCCTCCAAATGGACCACCGTCGGTGAGGCCATGTACATCAGGGTGAGCAATGTCATTGGGATCCCGGCGATCAGGTACCATGCGCGCACGCCGAGGGCGTCCCCCAGCGGCCCCGCCATCAGTAGGCCGGCGGGCATCATCGCCGTGACCCCGGCGCTGATGAGCGCGAACACCCTCCCTTGGATTGCGAACGGTACCGACGCCTGCATCATGGCCATCATGGAGCCGTTGACCAGGGAGAGGGTGGCGCCGATCGCCCCCGACAGCACGTAGGCGAGGGGAAGAAGTTCCGCGGGAACAATGCCCAGCGCGGTTATGGCCAGGCTGAGGGCCAGGGTGGAGGCGAGCATGGTCCGGGTCCTGCGCCTGGAGCCTCCCCAGACCCCCAAGGCCATGCCGCCGACCAGCATCCCTATGCCGGCCAGGGCCTCCATGGTGGCGTATTCCCCGGCCCCTCCCTGGAAATGGTCGATGACAAGGAGGGGCAGCAGCGAGAACGCGGGGCTCAGCAAAAGATTGGCGACCATGTAGAGGACGATGACCAGCAACGCCCCCTTCCATCCCCTCAGGAAGGCCAGCCCCTCCCGCATCTCCCTCAACAGCGATGGTTTGGGAGCGCCCTTCCTATCGGGCTCGGGCACAGGGATGACGAGCAGGGGGGCTATGGCCATGAGCGCGGTGACGAGGTCCACCGACAGTACGGCCCACATCGGGAAAAGGGCGATGAGCACCGCCCCCGCCGGGGCGGCGATGACGTTGGACAGCCCGTACATGGCCTGGTTGAGGCCGCCCACCCTCCCCAGGTGCTGCTCGGGGACCATCATGGAGGTGGCGGCCTGCATGGCCGGCCAGTGGAAGCCGGCGAGGGTGGCCCGGCCGAACATCACGAGCAGCAGCATCCACACCTCGGCGGCCCCCCACAGGAATGCCAGCATCAGCAGGACGGTCAGCAGCGCTATGAGGGAATCGGCCCCGATCATCGTCAGCCGTCTGTTCCAGCGGTCGACGTAGGCCCCGGCCCAGGGGGCGATGACGATCTGCGGGAGCACCCCCATCAACGTTCCCAGGGCAAGGACCGTGGCCGATCCCGTCTCCACGGTGAGCCACCAGACAAGGGCGAACTGGACAAGCCCGCTGCCCATCAGGGAGAACGCCTGCCCTCCCCAGATGGTGAAGAAGCCCCTTTTCCATGAGCCCGTTCCTACCCCGCTTCCGTCCATATGACAATCGGCGGTGGACCCCGCCCTTTGATCGAAGGGTCAGGAATGACCGCCCTCGGCCTTCCCCCACCGCTCCCCCGCCGCCGCTTCCGTATCCCTTAGCCAGAAAAGAACCTTTGCATGAACGGGGAGGGCTGAGGCTGATCGGCCTCGAGCTCAAGGAACGATCGTCACCGGGACCTTGCTCCCCTGCGCCAGCCGGGTGGAGGTGCTGCCGATCAGAATCCCCTTGAAAGGGCTGAGCCCGCGGGTGCCGACCACGATCAGGTCGTGCCCCTCGGCCAGGCGCAGGAGCTGCTCGGCCGGATGGCCGAACTCCACTGTGGACCTGAACGGCACGCCCTCCTGCTCCAGGAGCCTCTCGGCCCCCTTCAGCCTTTCCCCTCCGACCTTGAAGTCCTTGTCCGCATAGGTGGCCTTCCCCACAAGGAGGTCATGGTCGCTGGGAGCGATCACATGCGCCAGCGTGATCTCGGACCCGAAGCCCTTGGCCAACGCGGCCGCGAAGCCCGCCGCTCGAAGGGCGTTCTCCGAGCCGTCGACGCCGACCAGTATCCGCTTGAAAGAGGTCATCGCTGTCACCATGATATATTAGGCCTGTCAAAGGCCTAAAGGTTTTCCACGACCCTTTATTATCCTGGAGCCCCCATCCCCAGCAGGGCGATGGACGTGCGCTTGCTCAGCTGGAACGTGAACGGGATCAGGGCGGCCCAGAGGAAGGGGCTGGCAGACCTGTTGGCAAGCGACGGCGCGGACGTCGTATGCCTGCAGGAGACCAAGGCCGCCCCCGAGCAGCTGCCGACGGAGCTCAGGGAGGTCCCCGGCTACCGCTCCTACTTCGCCTCCCCCAAGGACCGGAAGGGCTACAGCGGGGTGGCCATGTACACGAGGGTCGAACCGAGAAGGGTCGTCCCTGGCCTTGGCCGGGAGAGGTTCGATTCCGAAGGGCGTGTCCTCGTGGCCCATTTCGACGCCTTCGTGCTCTTCAACATCTACTTCCCCAACGGGAAGGCCTCCCCGGAACGGCTGCGGTACAAGATGGAGTTCTACGAGGAGGTCCTTGAGGTGGCCAAGGCCACCGTGGACGGCGGGAGGCATGTCGTCATCTGCGGGGATGTCAACACCGCGCACAGGGAGATCGACCTGGCCCGGCCGAAGGAGAATGAGAGGACCTCCGGCTTCCTCCCTCAGGAGCGCCAATGGATAGACCGATTCCTGGCAGCGGGCTTCGTGGACACCTTCCGCCTCTTCGACCCGTCCCCGGAGCGCTATACCTGGTGGGACATGAAGACCCGCGCCCGGGAGCGGAACGTCGGGTGGCGCATCGACTACTTCTTTGTGGACGAGGGGCTGCGGGCACGGTGCCGGAGCGCCTTCATAATGCCCGAGGTGACGGGCTCCGACCATTGCCCGATAGGGCTGGAGCTGGAGGTGTGACCTCCGGCGCCCGGCAGCGCCGCAGGACGGCATTGACAATTTTATATCCTGGCGAAGCCAATCCCGATGTGGAAGTGGCGCGATGAGCGTTGTATTGGCTACCGACGGTAGACCGCATACGGCCAAGGCGGTCGATTACGCATTGGAGTACGCGAGGCTGCACCATGAGCCGCTGTACGTCGTCTTTGTCATTAGCCCTCGGCACGAGGAGAACCGGGAGGGGATCGTGGGCGAAGCCAAGAGGCATCTGGAGGAGATCAAGGGAAGGGCGGCCCAGCAGGGCGTGGCGGTCACCGCCCTCCTTGAGACCGGCCCCCCGGCGGAGTCCATCATCGCGGTGGCCGAGCGGGTGGGCGCCTCCGCGATCATCGTCGGCACCTCGGGCAAGTCCGTCCTGGACCGGATGCTGATAGGCAGCGTCTCCGAGCACGTCGTGCGCACCTCGCCCTGCTCGGTCATCGTGGTCAAGTGACCTGGGTGCGCCCGAGGGCCTCAAGGAGCGCCAGGACCACGGTGCGGGGGTGGGGAGGGCAGCCGGGGATGAAGATGTCCACCGGCAGCACCTCCGCCACCCCGGCCCCGGCGGCGTAGGTGCCTCCGAACGGGCAGCCGGAGATGGCGCAGGTGCCCATGGCCACCACGATGCGGGGCTCCGGGACGGCCCGGTACGTCCTCATCAGGGCTGGGCGCATGTTCCTGGTCACCGGCCCGGTGACGAGGAGGGCGTCGGCGTGCCGGGGCGACGCCACGATCCTGATGCCGAAGCGCTCCAGATCGTATACGGGATTGGACAGCGAACTCACCTCGACCTCGCATCCGTTGCAGGAGCCCGCGTCCACCTCCCTTATGTTCAGGGACCTCCCGAGCACCCTTTGGACCTCGTCCCGGAGATGGAGCCCCAGCTCAGGCAGCGGAAGGGCGCGGCGCAATATCAGCGAGGAGCGGTCGGAGACGGGCGGGACATCGCAGGAGAACGTGATCGCCCCCTTCGGGCAGGCGGGCTGGCAGTCCCCGCAGAAGATGCATCTGCCGACGTCCACGCTCCAGTCCTCCGTGGCGGCGATGGCGGAGGTCGGGCATTGGCGGGCGCACGCCCCGCACAGGTCGCACCGGGCGTCGGCCATGGGGGCGCGGGTCCGCCCTCCCTGTTGGAGTTCCGCCAGCGGCTCCGTGGCCGTCCGCTTCTCCCTGAGCCTCCTCTCGATGATGTCCAGCATATCCTCACCTACAGATCGTTCCCTGAATAGGACAGGCCATAGCTCTTATTTATCACCGGGAAGTCCGGGACGATGTTGCCGAGCACCGCCCTCTCCATCGTTGGCCAATTGCAGAAGGAGGGGTCCCGGACCTTGTACCTCTCGATCGCTCCGGAACGGAAGTGCGCGCAGTGCATCAGCTCCCCCCGCGGCGCCTCCACCAGGCCGAGGCCGAACCCCTCCGGGGCCGGGACCTCGATGCGCAGCTCCCCTTCCCCGAGATGGTCCAGGCACTGCTTGACCATGCTGATCGACTCCCGCACCTCCTCGATCCGCACCATGAGCCTGGCCAGGACGTCCCCCTCCCTACGCACCGGGACCAGGAACCCCAGGCGGGGGTAGGCGGCATACGGGAAGTCCCGGCGGGTGTCGCGGTCCCACCCCGATGCCCTGGCCACCGGTCCCGTGGCCCGCAGCTCCTTGGCCGTCCGCAGCGGGAGCACCCCCGTGGTCTCCATCCGGTCCAGGAAGGAGGGGGAGCCCTTGAGCGAGTCCACGAGGGGCTCGAAGGCCAACCCCAGCTCCACAAGGGCGCGCTCGAGGAACGCACATGCCTCGGCGTCCAGGTCCTTTGCGACCCCGCCCACGGCCATGGTCCCCCACAGCAGGCGGTGCCCGGTCAGCCTCTCGTTGAGGCGCAGCATGCGCTCCCGCAGGACGGAGGCCTCGGCGGCCGGGACCGCAAAGGCCACGTCGGTGGCGATGCCCGCGATATCGCCCAGATGGCAGTGGATCCGCTCCAGCTCGGTGAAGACCGTGCGCAGCAGCTGGGCCCTCTCAGGGACCGGGGCCCCCATCTCCACGGCCTGGCAGAAGGCCAGGGAATGGGCGACGCCGTTGTCCCCCGAGATCCGCTCAACCAGGCGCAGCGCCCGGCCGAGCGGGCAGCCCTCGAGCGCCTTCTCCACGCCGCGATGCACGTAGCCCAGCCTTACCTCCAGGTTCAGGATGGGCTCGCCGGCGGTGCTGAACCGGAAGTGCCCCGGCTCAATGACCCCGGCATGGACGGGGCCGACCGGGACCTCCAGGACGCCGTCCCCCTCCACCCTGCGATATCGGTAGGGCTCTCCGGTGAGAGGGACCTCGGCGTCGATCGGGAACCCGGGGTCGAGAGGGCGCAGGCCCCTCGGCCATTCATGCAGCCGGAGCGGCCTTGGGTCTGGATGGTCCAACGGGACGATCCCGTTCATCTCCAGCATCTCCCGCTCGTACCAGTTGGCCGCCGGGACCTCGGGGGTGAGGGACTGATAGCCCTCGCCCTCGAGCCCGGCCTCCACCACGACGGTCCCATGGCGGGGGATGAGCACCACGGCCACCATCCTGTTCCCGTCGTGCACGTAGTAGAGGTTCGCCAGCTCGCCCTCCTCCCGGCGGAGCAGGTGGAGGAGGAGGGGACGAAGCAGGTCCTCGGGGACCTTCAAGTGCAACCGTCCGGAGCGCTCCTCGAACGAGAGCGGAGGGAAGGGAAGGGAGTCCAGCAGCTCGACGTTGTAATACCTCAGATGATCACCTCGAACAGTTCGGCGACCGAGCCCAGGGCGTCGCCCAGGGCTGAGGGGAGGAGCACCCCCAGCATGAGGATGGCGGCCGCAAGGACGAGCATCGGTATCAGGCGGAGCGCGCCGAGTTCCCCGGCCGGAACGCCTTCCTGCGGCCTTCCGGACACCATCCCCAGGACGCGATAGGTCATGGCGGCGAAGATGATGGCCATGAGGGCAATGAAGAGGCCGGCGACGAGGTACTCACCGCTGGCCAGCGCCCCGGCGGTGATGAGCAGCTCGCCGATGAATATGGCGAAGGGCGGCGACCCGGCGATGGCCGCCCCGCCGAGGACCAGCAGGGAGGCGGTGGCCGGCATGGTCCTGCCCACCCCCTTGATCTCCCGCATCTCCCTGGTGCGGTACCTCTGTATGACGTTGCCGGCCCCAAAGAACATCAGGGTCTTGGTCAGGGAATGGGCGACGACGTGGAAGAGGGCCCCGAGCACGGCCAGCGGCCCTCCGATCCCGAAGCCCAGGGCGATGATCCCCATGTGCTCCACGCTGGAGAACGCCAGGAACCGCTTGAGGTCCCTGGAGGTGAGGAGGAAGGCCGTCGCTATGGCCACTGAAAGCAGCCCGAAGAACGTGAGCAGGGAGGAGGAGAAGCCGGGCACCGCCGCCTGGGCCAGGATGTGCACCCTCAGCACCCCGTACATGGCGCAGTTGAGCAGGACGGCGGAGAGGAGGGCGCTTATGGGGGTGGGGGATTGGCTGTGGGCGTCGGGCAGCCATGTATGCATCGGCGCCAGGCCGGCCTTCGTCCCCAGGCCCACCACGATGAAGATGAAGGCCACCTTCACCAGGGCGGGGTCCAGCTGGTCGGCGACGGCGCGCAGCGCGGACCAGTCCAGGGTGTCTGCGCCCTCCCCCAGCGCGGCCATCGAGGAGGCGTAGAGCAGGACGATCCCGAGGAGGGCGAGGGTGATGCCCACCGAGCAGATGATCAGGTACTTCCAGGAGGCCTCGATGGCCTCCCCTTTCTTGTAGAACCCCACCAGGAAGGCGGAGATCAGGGTGGTGCCCTCCACGGCTATCCACATCAACCCGAGGGAGTCGACCACCACGACCAGGAGCATGCAGAGGGCGAAGAGGTGGAGGAGGACGTGGTAGTAGCGCAGGTCCTTGACGTTGACCTCGCCCTCCCTCCGGTCATGCTGCAGGTACTGCACCGAGTAGACGCTCACAAGGAGCGTGATGACCACGATCACGAGCACGAAGAGCGCGGACAGGGGGTCCAAGTACCATGGGCCCCGGTGCAGCGGTGGGCCGGAGAAGGCCTGGTAGCAGCAGGGGAACGCTACCAGGGCAGTGACCGTGGAGCCGGCCGCGCTGAGGACGTAGATGGTCCGCTCGCTGCGCGCAAGGCCGCAGAGCAGGGCGGTGAAAAGGGGGACCAGCAGGAGCGCTTCGATCATACTATCCCCTCAGCCTCCTCATGAAGGTCGTGTCCAGGGTCTCGAACGTCTGGTTGATGCGGTAGGCGAATATGCCCATGATGAGCACGGCCATGAGCACGTCGAAGAATATCCCGATCTCCACGATGAGCGGCATGCCGTACGTGGTGGAGATTATGCCCAGGAACAGTCCGTTCTCCATCATCAGCAGGCCGACCATCTGGGTCATGGCCTTGCGCCGGCTGATCATCATGAAGAGGCCGATGAGCACGACCGCCAGCGAGACCGCCAGGCAGTTGCGGGTCACCGTCTCCGCCGAGGAGATGAGGGGCTCGGTTATGTAATAGGCGACGATGACCAGCCCCCCGGAGATGAGCAGGGAGGCGGGGATGCCGACCAACGGCTCTATCTCCCTCCGGACCTTCAGGCGGTCCATGGAATATATGAGGAAGCGGGGGATGACCACCCCCTTCACCACCAGGGTGAGGCCGGCGACCACGTAGATGTGCTCCGAGCCCGTATAGTGCGCCAGCACGGCGGCGATGGCCGCCAGCATCAGCGATTGGAAGGCGAAGGAACGGACGAGCTGGCCCATGCGGGTGCTCGCCATGACCAGCAGGGAGACCAGCAGGATGGCCGCGGCCAGGAAGTTGATGGTGTCTATGCTGAGCAGGTCGGCCGTTCTCTCACCTCACAGAATGTAATAGGACATCACCGCCAGCAGGGATAGCGTGAAGGAGACCGTCAGCAGGTTCGGCAGCCGGAACAGGCGCATCTTGGCCATCACCGACTCCACCACCGCCACGCTGACGGAGAGCAGGAGGAGCTTCAGGGAGATGGAGGCTACGCCGACGAGCAGCTCGCCGGCGCCGGTGCCGAGCGCGATCCCCCACGGGAAGAAGACGTTGCTCAGGATGACCATGAACATCGTCAGGTGGACATAGGAGGCCATCTCCATCATCGCCAGCTCCCTTCCGGAGTATTCCAGGAGCATGCCCTCGTGCACCATGGTCAGCTCCAGATGGGTGGCCGGGTTGTCGAACGGGACGCGGGAGTTCTCGGCCAGCAACGATATGAAGATGGCGGCGGAGGCCAGGAAGAGGGTGGGGGAGAGGCCCTTCGGCCCGAGGGCCGCGAAGAACCTGGATATGGACGACAGGTCGGTGGTCCCGGATATGGCGGCCACGGAGAAGATGGAGAGCAGGAGGGTCGGCTCCACTATGGCCGATATCATCATCTCCCGGCTGCTGCCCATGCCGCCGAAGGGGCTTCCCCCCTCGAGGCCCCCGAGGACCATCATGAACCTGAAGAGCCCGAGGACGTAGATGGTCGCCACCATGTCCCCGACCCCGCCCGAGGGGCCGGCATTGAAGACCGGCACCATGACCGCGAGGCAGACCATCGCCCCTAGGCAGACGTATGGGATAACGAAGAAGAGCCAGGAGGCCTCGCGCGAGGCCACCGTGGCCTTCCGCATCAGCTTCCACAGGTCGCGGTAGGGCTGCAGGACGCTGGGCCCTTGCCGGCACTGCATCCAGGCCTTGGCCTTGCCAATGATGCCGGTGAGGAGGGGCGAGACCATGAGGACGAAGGACACCTCCGCGATGACGATGAGCGCGTCCGTCAGCTGCATGCCATCACCTCAGCGCCACCAGGAGCACGACCAGGGTGACCATTATATAAGCCAGATAGGCCTGGATGCTGCCGCTCTGCATTCTCTTTACCCGCATCGCCAGGGCGATGGCCCCTGCTGTAAGGGGTTTGTAGAGATGGTCCACGAAGGGCTCGGGGATGCGCTGCTCGAACCGCACCGCCCTTATGTACTCGGAGGGCCTGGGCTCCTCCCTGACCTCGATCTGGGGCCGGTATACCTTCTGGAAGACCCGGAGCAGGGGCTGGGCGAACCCTGTTGGAGTGTATTGGGTGCGGCGGTCCAGGGGCGTGCCGCAGTCCCAGGTGTCCCCGCGCTCGACCTTCCGCCTGCCGGTGGCCCTTACGACCAGGAACACCACCAGCATCCCGAAGCCCAGGAGGGCGCTCAGCCCCAACGGGTCCAGCCCGCCCTGGTGGAGGAAGTTGATGCTGGAGCCCTCGACCACCTTCAATCCTGAGGCGCCGACCAGCGGCGACACCGCCGCGGCGAGCTCCTCCAGCAGGGGGAAGGAGGCCACGCCCAGGAGGATGCACAGAAGGGCGAGGGGGAGCAGGGGGAACAGCTCGCTGCGCTCCAGGGGCCGCGGCCTCTCCGCCCCCGCCGAGCGGGGGCGGCCCAGGAAGGTGAGCCCGTACAGGCGCAGGTAGGCGGTCGCGGCGATGGCCGTGCATAGGGCCATGACCGCTATGGCCAGGGGCAACGCGATCCGGACGAGGGGGTCGGCGATCGGCTCCGCGTGCATCAGCGCCTTGAACATCGCCCACTCGCTGACGAAGCCGTTGAAGGGGGGGAGCGCGGCGACCGAGAGGGTGCCGATGAGGAAGACCGCGGAGAGGCCAGGGAGACCTCTCGCAAGGCCTCCGAGCCGCTCGAGGTCCCACTCCCCCGCTGCCCTGCGCACCGTGCCTGCGCCCATGAGCAGCAGCGCCTTGAACACCGTGTGGTTGATCAGATGGAGGAGGGCGGCCATGAGGGCGAAGGCCGCCGGTTCCGCTGCCCCATAGGCCCTGAAGAGCATGGCGGCGCCTATGGTCAACAGGATGAGCCCCATGTTCTCCATGCTGGAGAAGGCCAGGACCCTGGCCCCGTCCCTTTGGACCAGCGCCTGCCAGGAGGCCCACAGGGCGGTCAGGGCGGCCAGCCCCATCACCGTCAGGGAAAGGGCGTACTGCTCCTCCACCCCGACGCAGGAGAAGGTGACCCGCACCAACACCAGCACGGCCACGTTGGAGGCGGCCGTGGACAGCAGGGCGGTGACGGTGGACGAGGACCGGCTGTAGAGGTCCGGCATCCAGATGTGGAAGGGGAGCAGGCCGAGCTTGCTTCCGAATCCCAGGAAGAGCATGATCACCACTGCCGCCGATGCGCCCGGGCCGATCAAAGCGGAGAGGCCCCGCATCTCGCTCAGGCGGACCTCCCCGGAGGAGACGGCGAGATAGGCGAGGGCCGCGATGACCAGGGCTGCCCCGAAATGGGTGATGGCGAGATACCTCCAGCCGGCGATGGTGTCCTCATCCTCCCGGGCGCCCCATGCCCCCAGGAAGGAGGTCAGGGACATGGCCTCCCAGGCGATCATGAGGAGCAGCACGTGGTCGGCCACCATGGCCAGGAGGATGGACAGGACGAAGCAGTTGAACAGCAGGGCGCTCCGGGCCGTCACGCCCTCCCTGGAGAACAGGGCGTACATGGCGACGCAGGCGAAGGTGAGCGCGGTGATCAGGAGCACCAGGGCGCCCAGCGGGTCCAGGCGGATGGCGTACTCCCCCCAGACCGAGGGAGCGTCCGAGACCAGCGAGGCCGTCCCCTCGAGGAGGACCTGCACGGACCATATGGCCGCCGCCACCGCCGATGCGGCCGAGCACAGGTAGCTGTACACCCGGGACCGCTCGCTTCGTAGCAGGACCGCTAGGACCGCCCCGAGGAGGGGGAGGGAGAGCATCAGGGAGGGCAGCGCGGCTGGGGACATGGGCTTGGCCTCAATGGGCTTTGGAGCAGATAAAGGGAGACATCCTTGCCTCTTGTGCGCTCGATGGGCGCCGCACCATGGAAAGCCTCATAAACATTTCCATCTGACCAAAAATCCATTATATGAAGGGCGAGAGGGCTGGCAAAAGCATTATCAGCGCCGGCAGTGCATAGCTCACAGGAGCTATGATGACGGACAGCACGGACATCCTGGGGATCCTGGCCGCAGCGAGGCGGATAGAGGAGTTCGGCATCGAGTTCTACCGCCGCTTCAGTGAGTGCACGGGGGACGAAACGGGGGCGGCCCTCCTTCGGGGATTGGGACGGGATGAGGAAGGGCACAAGGCGATGGTGGAGGAGGAGATGCGCCGGCTGGCGCCCGCCCTGGACCCGGCCAGCGTGCCGCCCGCCCCCTCGGCCTTGGGGATAGCCCCTGAGAAGGCCTTCCCCTTCCCCCCGGACCGGTGCATGGCCCTGGAGGACGAGCTGCGAGCGCTGGAGATCGGGATCCAGGTGGAGGAATCCTCCTCCGACATGTACCGTCGCGCCGCCCTCAGCGTGGAGGAGCCGAGGGTGCGCCTCCTGCTCGAGCGGCTCGCGGGGATAGAGGAAGGGCACCGCAGGCTCCTCGAGGAGAGCATGTACATGCTGCGCACCCAGGGGGCGTGGTACGGTTACACGCCGATATTGGAGGGGTAGGGTGGGAACGGAGGCCCGTTATAAAAATAAAATAATGTATATTTTATTTCCCGTCCCCTTTGGCCATCACGATGGATGGGCTGAAAAGGCTTTAATACCCGTCGGGCATGCATAGTGCACGATCTGAACAGGGTCGGCCCCGGCCCATCCCCTCACTGGCCTCAGAGGTATCACAATGGTTAAGTTACCGAACATCGAGAGAGAGATTTCAGCTTGTCTTCAATGCGGCTATTGCATTCGCACCTGCGAGACGTGGAGGCAGACGCCCTGGGAGTCCGTCACCCCCCGGGGCAAGATCTTCTACATCTCCCAGCTGGGCAAGCGCACCGTCCTTGACAGGTTGCTGGGCCGAAAGGTGGAGATCGACGATGAGTTCGTGGAGGCCCTGTACATGTGCACGACCTGCGCCGCCTGCGCAAGCGTATGCCATGTGGGGATCGACTTCGCCGAGTTCTGGGAGAAGGTGCGGGAATGGTGCATAGAGAACGGCCAAGGCCCTATGCCCGCCCATGTGAAGATCCGGGAGCGCCTGGAGGAGTCCCGCAATCCCTACGGGGAGCCGATGGAGAAGAGGGGCGCCTGGTATCCCGACGTCCCGAAGGCCGACAATCCCGACGTGGTGTTCTTCGCCGGCTGCACCGCCTCCTACCGCATGCAGAACCTGGCGAAGGCCAGCGTCGTCTTCCTGAACCGCTGCGGCGTCTCAACCAATATCATGGAGGGGGATGAGTGGTGCTGCACCTCCCCCGCCCTGAGGACGGGGCAGACGGGGCTTACCTATCGTTTCTCGGAGCACAACATCAGCACGGTCGAGCACATGGGCGCGAAGGCCATGGTCACCGCCTGCGCGGGGTGCTACAAGACCACCGTGCATGACTACGGCAAGTACTACGCCCATCCGACCTTCGAGGTGTTCCATTTCGCTCAATATGCCAACAGGCTGCTGAAGGAGAAGCGGGTCAAGTTCACCAAGGAGCTGAAGGCCAAGGTCACCTACCATGATCCTTGCCACCTCGGCCGTCACGCCAAGGTCTATGATGAGCCGCGCGAGGTCATCAAGGCGATCCCGGGCGTGGAGTTCGTGGAGATGAAGAACATAAGGGAGAACTCGAGGTGCTGCGGCGCTGGCGGCGGGTACAAGAGCCAGTACAACGACATGGCCATTGCCATAGCCATCGAGCGGGTCAAGGAGGCCGTGGCGACGGGGGCGGACATCCTGGCGACCACCTGCCCCTTCTGCGTGCTCAACCTGCAGCAGGCGGCAAAGAAGATAGGGGCCAAGATCAAGGTGATGGACGTCTCCGAGATGCTTGCCATGGCCACGGAACCAGAGGCGCCGGTCCAACCGGCCGCACAGTGAGCTTCCCCATTCCCGTTGGCCGCGAAGGCCCTGCACGGAGGGCCGCTGGTGAGGTTCCTCAGCCCCTTCGTGCCAGCGGTGCCTGGCGGAGAGCGAGATCGTCATGGTGATGGGGGTTCCATCATCTCGATCGGGGCCTGCCCCCAAGCTGGTGGTCGCCAGCCTGACCGCCGGGAGCGGCGGGGTGCTCTTTCCTGCACGCCATCGCTGGATCGGGGCCATGATGGCGGGCGTGCCCAAGACGCCGATCGCGGCATCGCTGCCCATGGCAGAGGTGATCGGCGGGTACGCAGTGCTCACCCCTGCATACTGGCCTCCGTGGTCGCCTGCATGGTCCCGGGCGATGGGCCTCATTCCCCCAATGAGGTCGCGAGGCGGCCGTCCATGGCCCGGCCGCCTTGGAGGGGGTGCCCGTGCAAAAGGTAATGAGGAGGGACCCTGTCACTCTCCCCCTTAATGAGCATGACCGAGGCACGAAGGGCGATGGCCGCCGAACAGCATTGCCTGCGTCTGATGGTGGGCGCCATAGGACGGACGCCGGCGGTCGCGGTCAGGGAACGGCTCCAGGGGTACGAGGACGCAGAGGCGAGGGTCGAGGCGCTCATGGTCCTATACCTCGAACGGGCCAGGGCTGGCACGTTCGCCCATCGGACCTTCGAGGACATGAGCGCCAAGCGGACATCCATGAATGATCGCCGTCCGAGAGGACGGCGTGCTGCTGGAGGCCCTCACCCGCTCGTTCTCATGGGATCCCCGGGGCATAGCGACGTGACGCATCCGCGATATTGAACGGGAAGGACATGGTATTCGAACTGCTGGACCCCCGCATCCTCAAGGTGCTGGAGGACAAGGACATCCGGGAGCCTACCGGGGCTCAGAGCGAGGCCATACCCCTGGTGCTGGCCGGGGAGAACGTCCTGTTGGTGGCGCCCACGGGCATCGGCAAGACCGAGGCGGCGATGCTGCCGCTGCTCCACAAGCTCATCACCACGCCGGGGAAGGGGATCCAGCTCCTGTACATCACCCCTCTGCGGGCGTTGAACCGCGACATGCTCAGGCGCCTGGAGGAGTTCGGGGACGCCCTAGGCTTGAGGGTGGCGGTGCGCCATGGGGACACCTCCCAGTCGGAGAGGCAGAGGCAGTCCAAGCACGCCCCGGACATCCTGATCACGACCCCGGAGACCCTGCAGGTCATGTTCACCGGCAAGAACCTGAGGGCGCATCTCTCGAACGTGCGCTTTGTGGTCGTGGACGAGGTGCACGAACTCGCCAACGACGAGCGGGGGGCGCAGCTGGCGGTGGCCCTCGAACGCGTCGCGGAGCTGGCGGGGGAGTTCCAGCGCATCGGGCTGTCGGCCACCGTAGGCTCCCACCAGGAGGTGGCGGCGTTCCTCGGCGGGGTGGGGCGCAAGGTGCGCATCGTCCGGGCCAGCGTGGCCAAGGAGATGCGCATCACGGTGCAGTTCCCCGAGGTGCAGGAGGGCGATCGGGACCTGGCGGGGACGCTCCAGAGCGACCCTCAGCTGATAGCGTGCATGCGCCGCGCCAAGGAGCTCATCGAAGGCCACCGCTCCACCCTCATGTTCGTGAACACGCGGGACACCGCGGAGGCGCTGGCGGCCCGCTATCACATCTGGGACGAGGGCTTTAAGATCGGGGTGCACCACGGGTCCCTGAGCAAGGAGACCCGGATGGAGATGGAGGACGATTTCAAGAGCGAACGGCTGAAGGGGCTGATCTGCACGTCCTCCTTGGAGCTCGGGATCGACATCGGCTCCTCCGACTTCGCCATCCAGTACAATTCCCCAAGGCAGGTTGCCCGGCTGGTGCAGCGCATAGGCCGCGCCGGGCACCGGGTAGGCCGCAGGACGGAGGGGGCCATCATCGCCTCAACGCCAGATGAGATAGCCGAGAGCCTGGTCGTTACCCGCCTGGCCCTGGCCGAGAGGTATGAGCCCTTGGTAGTCCGGAAGGACCCCCTGACCGTGCTCGCCAATCAGCTTGTGGCAATGGCTAGTGCGGGCCCGGTCCCGGTGGAGAAGGCCTACGCCCTAGTTCGGCGCGCCTATCCCTTCAGGGAGCTTCCCCGGCAGCGGTTCGATGCGGTGCTGGAACAGATCGCGGAGATCGGGCTGGTGTTCGTGGACGGGGACGTCTACAAGCGCTCTGGGCGGGGGCGGAAGTACTTCTACGACAATATCTCCATGATCCCGGACGAGCGCACGTTCCGGATCAGGGACATAGGGACGAGGAAGGTCGTCGGGACCCTGGACGAGAGCTTCGTCATCTCCTTCGCCGAGCCGTACGCCACGTTCATCACCCGCGGGCGCTCCTGGCGCATCGTCGAGGTCATGGACGACGAGCTGTTGGTGGAGCAGGTCAAGGAGATCGGCTCCATCCCCTCGTGGAGCGGGGAGGACATCCCGGTGCCCTTCGAGGTCGCCCAGGAGGTGGGAAGGATGCGCGGCGGGTACGATCGCAAGGACTACCGTGGCGACGCCGCGGCCTTCAAGGCCTTGGACGACTACCTCGGGGAGCAAGGCCGGGGGTTCCCGATGCCCACCGATCGGCGCATAACCATTGAGATGGGCAAGCGGCTGGCCATATTGAACATGTGCTTCGGGAGCAAGGTGAACGAGACCATCGCCAAGATGCTCTCCGTGCTGCTCTCCGCCCGCCTAGGGGAGAGCGTGGCGGTGACCACGGACCCCTACCGGGTCATCCTCGACCTGCCCCGGGACGTGGCCCCGGCCACCATCGTGGAGACGTTGCGGTCGATCAGCGCCTCGACCGTGGAAGGCCTCATCCGGCTGGTGATGAAGAACTCCAGCCACACCCGGTGGCGCTTCGTCTTCGTGGCGAAGAAGTTCGGGGCGGTGGAGAAGGACGCGGACTACAGGAACGTCGGCTTCGCCCGGCTGGTGGAGGCCTACGAGAGCACCCCGCTCATGCAGGAGGCCATCGACAAGGTGCTATGGGAGGACTTCGACGTCGCGCGGACCGTGGAGGTGGTGCGGGCCATAGGGGCCGGGGAGATCGACATCGCCCTCTGCGGCCTGTCCCCCATAGGCCGGGCGGGCCTCACCCAGTCCAAGGAGCTGATCACGCCGCAGAGGGCCGACCACTCCATACTGATGGCTTTGAAGAGGAGGCTGGAGGAGGAGAGCCTTTACATGTCCTGCCTCAATTGCGGCGTGCAGTGGAGGATGAGGCCCAAGGATGCCGGGAGACGCGTGCTCTGCCCCAACTGCGGGGGGCAGATGATCGCCGCCCTCAATGGCTACAACCGGGACACGATCAAGCTGATCAGGAAGAAGGCCCTGAGCGAGGAGGAGGAGAAGGAGGTCCGGCGGCTGTACAAGAACGCATCCTTAGTGCAGAGCAACGGGCGCAGGGCCCTGTTGGCCTTCGCCGGCCGGGGAATCGGGGCGGACACCGCGGCCCGCATCCTTTCCAGCTTCAGCGAGGATGAGGAGGACCTTCTCAGGGATATCCTGAACGCGGAGATCACCTATGCCCGGACCAAGCGCTTCTGGGACTAGCGTCCCTCGACCGGGTTGCGCACCGCCCCTGCCTCGTCCACCATGGCCTCCACAACATCTCCGGGCACCAGGGGGCCGACCCCGCTGGGCGTCCCGGTGGCGATGATGTCCCCAGGCTCCAGGGTCATGAACCGTGATATGTAGGAGATCAGCGCCTCGGGCGGGAAGATCATCTGGGCGGTGCTTCCCTTCTGCCGGCGCTCCCCGTTCACTCTCAGCTCTAGGCCCAGGGCGTGCACGTCTTGGATGCGCTCGAGGGGGACGGGGGCACCCATCGGAGCGAACGTGTCGATCCCCTTGGCCAAGGCCCAGGGCAGGCCAGCCCTGCGGGCCGCGGCCTGCATGTCGCGGGCGGTGACGTCGTTGAAGACGGCCGCATGCGAGACGTGGGCTAGCGCCTTCCTTTCCTCTATGTCCCTCCCCCCGGTGCCGATGATCAGCGCCAGCTCCACCTCGTGATGCACCGTGCCGATCCCAGCCGGGATGCGGATCGGGTCCCCGTCCCCGATGAGCGCCGTGGCCGGCTTCAGGAAGAGCACCGGCTCGGTCGGCTCGGCGGACCTCATCTCCCGGACGTGCTCCCGGTAGTTCTGCCCGACGCAGACGATCTTCCCGCACCGCATGGTCAGCACTTGTCGTCGACCTCGGCCACGGTCTCCAGCTTGAACAATGCCCCGGTGCCCTTGAGGGTCAGGTGCACCCGGTCGGCCAGGTAGATCGCGTCGTCCAGCGTGGCCTTCCTGTCCCACTTGAACACCCCGTCGTAGTTGCCCGTGGTAGGCTCGAACCCCATGTTGTGCAGGGCGTTGAAGATCTCGGAAGGTCGGCCCCCGTCCGCGCTGAAAATAATAGTGATGTAGGTCAGCATCGAATGTGGCATGACCATGGGGGGATAAAAAGATTAGCCGCTTTGGCCTCCCTTCCCCTTCCCGAAGCCCTTGGCGACGACGTAGATCTCGGAGCTGCTCGCCCTGGAGGCCTGGGGGGAGTAGCGCTTGACGGTGGCGAAGTGCCTCTGCACCTCCGCCACAAGGTCCCGGCTCATATCGCCCTCGAACATCTTGAAGACCAGGCTGCCCCCTGGGGAGAGCGTCTCCAGGGCGAAGGCCAATGCGATCTCGCACAGCTCTATGGAGCGGGCGTGGTCCATGGAATAGCTTCCCGAGATGTTCGGGGACATGTCAGACATGACCATGTCCACGCGCCCTCCGGTGAGGGAGAGGAGCTCCTCCCGGACCTCCTTCCTGCGCACGTCGCCCTTGATGGTCCGCACGCCCTCCAGGGGCTCGATGGGCTGCAGGTCCACCCCTATCACCCGGCCCCGGGGCCCCACGCGCTCCGCGGCCACTTGGAGCCAGCCTCCCGGCGCCGCCCCAAGGTCGACCACGGTCATGCCCTCCTTGAACAGGCTGAAGCGCTCGTCGAGCTGCATGAGCTTGAAGGAGGCCCGGCTGCGGTAGTCCAATTGCTTGGCCTTCCTGTAATAGTAATCGCGCCTTCGCTCCTGCATCCAGTTCTTGGACATCCTGCCCTGCCCAACCCCTTGCGGGTTAAAAAACATTGCCTGACCGATTCTATTTTATCGCCTGGGGGGATTCGGCATTGGGAGCGCGCATGAACGAGAGCGAGTGGACATACGCCAGGGCCGGGGTGGACATCGACCGCAAATCGCAGGCCATTTCGGCCTTGGTCGGCCGCCTCCGGTACCGGCGCACCGGCCGGGGGAGGATGATCGAGCTGCCAGGGCAGTTCACGGGCCTGATGGACATGGGCGACCACATCCTGACCCTCGCCACGGACGGCGTGGGCACGAAGCTGCTGGTCGCGGAGGCGCTTGCCAAGTGGGACACGGTGGGCATCGACTGCATGGCCATGAACGTCAACGACACCATTTGTGTGGGGGCGGAGCCGATCGCCTTCGTGGACTACATCGCCCTGGACGAGCCCAGGCCGGAGGTCACCGAGCAGATCGGCATCGGGCTGGACCGGGCGGCGGAGATGGCCAACGTGGACCTGGTGGGCGGGGAGATAGCCGTGCTCCCGGAGATGGTCAAGGGCCTGGACCTCTCAGGCACTGCCCTCGGCCTGCTTGACAAGGAAAGGATGGTCACCGGCGCCGAGGTCCAAGAGGGCGACGCCATCATAGGGCTCCTCTCCTCGGGGGTGCACTCCAACGGCATGACCCTTGCGCGGAAGGTGCTCGCGGCCGCCAACGTCTCGCTGCATGACGAGGTGGATGGGTTGGACAGGAGCGTGGGAATGGAGCTCCTCACGCCGACCGAGATCTACGTCCGGGACGTGCTGAGGGTGGTCGGCTCGGTCAAGGTGACCGGGATGGTGGACGTCACGGGCGGGGGGCTGAAGAACTTCGTGCGCCTCAGGAAGGGGCTGGAGTACCGCATCACCGACCCGATCGAGCCGCAGCCGATATTCAAGGTGCTTCAACGCCTCGGCCGGATCACCGATCAGGAGATGTACAGGACGTTCAACATGGGGATGGGCTTCGGGATCGTTCTGAGGCCGGAGGGCGTGGAGGAGGCGCTTTCCCTCCTGAAGGGCAGGGCCCAGCTCGTCGGGAGGGTCGTCAAGGGCTCCGGCTGCGGGATACCCGGGCTGAAGGTCCACTATGACACCTATTAGAGCAGCACGTATGGAAGGCCAAGGAGGAGCAACGGAAGCCCGAGGAACGTCATGAGGAGCAACGCGCCTGGCTGGCCTCTCCCCTTCTGCTTGCGGCCGTAGGGATGCAGGCGGGGGTCGTAGGCCATGCCCCAGAGCAGGGAGGCCGCGAGCCCGGTGGCCATCACCCCCTGCAGGGACCAGAAGAACCTGTAGGAGAGGAGGAGCCCGACCACAAGCACCGCCGCCAATGCTACCATGTATATGTGGCGGTTGGTGCGGGAAGGGTCGATGAGCCGGGTGGCGGTCCAGATCACGGAAGTAAGCGCCAGGGAGGCGAAGGTGATGGCCGGCACAAGGCCGTTGCCCTTTTCCCAGTAGAGGCCGGAGACCTCGCTTACCGGTAGGAAGAGCGCACAGAGCTCGGCCCCGGCAAGGGCGCCGAGGGCGAGGGGGACCGACAGGCCGCTGTGGGCGCCGCTCAGGGTCAGCAGCAGCCAGAGGCAGACGCAGGAACCGATCAGCCCTGGCACCCATAGGATCTGGCCGACCCCTGCCCGATGGCCGTTCAGCTCGAGGAACGGCCCCTCATAGAAGATGAGGGCAACGGAGGCCGTGAGCACCAGGAAGGAGAGCAGCCCCCATGTCTTCACCCTAAACCGCAGCCTTGCATCGTCCACGTGATGGGATAGCCTATTGGCGTGCATTAAACTTGCTTCTGGCGCCATCGCAGGGAATGGGCCAGCGCCCCGGCCACCGCCCCCAGGGCGGTGCACGTCTCCAGCGAATGCCCGCCGAACGTTATGTCCAGGTGATGCCGGGCCATCTCCCGGACGTCCTTGGGCACGCCCTTCGGACCAGCGCCAAAGACCAGGCAGGCGCTCTGCCCCTCCAGCAGAAGGGAGGTCAGCTGTTCCAGCTCCATCCGCTTGGAGGGGTCCGGGGCGCGGGTCGTGAGCACCGGCAGGCCCAGCTGGGGCGGCAGCCCCTTGGAGGGATAGGGGAAGCCCTGGAAGCGGCCCTTGGATGCCAGCTCCCTCAGGTATGAGCCGTCCTCGCCGATCGAGGTAGTGGACGCCACCCATTCCGCCAGTTCGACGGGCAGGCGCAGGTCCTCCGGGAAGGGGAAGCCCAGGGTGGCCAGGTTGAGGTCGTAGGCCAGGGCGAGGGGTCCGGCCCTGGCCAGGATCCGGCGGTGGGCCTCCCGGAAGGCCTTGGGGTCGTAGGAGTTATAGATGGCGATGGTGGCCCGGCCCACCCTGCGCTCCATGCGCTCAGAGCCCCAGGGGGGCCTTGCTGACCCTGGTCAGCATGTCGTCCTTCCATGTATACTTCAGCCGCTTCCGGCCCTTCCAAGCCCCGGACTGCAGGATGTAACCGACCATCAGCGAAAGCCCGATGGAGGCCTCGACGTAGGCCACGGACTTCGTGGCGTTGCGGTTGATCTTGCCCCATGACTGCGCCTCTTCGAATGTGCAACCGCTCAGGCCCCCCCATTGAGGAGCGTCCTGGGTTATCTGAACGGCATAGTGATGGCCGCCCTTGTCATAGCCCAAGGTCTCGCAGATGACCTCGGTCTGCTGAATGTAGTTCTTCGGGACCCCGCCGCCGATGTAGATGACCGCGGTCTTGTCGGAGCGTATCTTGATCTGGGTAAGCTCCCAGTTGTCCCGGATCGGGTCAATGCGCATGAACGGCTCGTTGGCCATCCTCCTTTTGTAGTACAGGCCGGTGAGGCCGATGCCTATGGAAGAATCGTTGAGGGCGGGGACGAACACGGGGACCCCGTACTTCGCGGCATTGTACAGGATCGAGCCCTCGTCTTCGATCCTCTCACCGAGGACCTTCATGAACTCCCGGCTGCTGTACGCCCTTGGCTCCAGCTCGCCAGCGATGTTCCCGATGACCTCGTCAGTCTCACGGAACTTTTCCTCGTCGACCAGGGTGTCGTAGATGCGGTCGATGAAGAGCTCGCGCAGGGCGAGATCGTCGCAGTGGGGGGAGCATTTATAATGGTGATAGCCCCGGGCCTGGTAGAAGTCCTGGTACGGAATCGCCCCAATGGTGACGATGGCGTCCACAATCCCGAACTTGACCATGTCGGCGATGACCTTGCGCAGGCCGGCGGCCACGAGCGGCCCGGCCAGCCCGAGGATGACCGTAGGGCGGGACCTGTCCTTCAAGGCCTTCTCATAGACCGTGGCGCATGTGGCCAGGGCCCGGCTCTGGATGGACGAGTCCTTGTACGCCTCCACCAGGTCCTTCACGGTGACTATCTTGTCAAAGTCTATCTGCTTGACCTTCTCGCTCAGAACATCCTTCTTGCTTACCAATTCCAACCCTCGCTTAAATTTTAAGCTGAAGCTACCCTGGTCAGGCCTCAGGTCCGGCCCTTGACCTTCCTGGGCCTGCTGCAGATGGCATAGTCGTCCCCATCAAAGAAGACGTCGAGGTCGGGGTTCTCCGCCTGGATCTCCTCGATCTTCTTCAAGACCTCGCGCAGCGTGAAGTCGCTGTTGCGGTCGATCTTGATGTGCACCCTTTTCTCCATCAGCAGTCCTCTGGTCCAGTCCAAGCCCTTTCTTAGATGGGACGCTCAATATAAATCTTTTGTCAGGAATGGCCGCGGGGAGCACTGCTGGCCAGGCCAGGGGTCTGACGGGAAGAGGGGGATGGGCGGCCTGCGCCCTGGACCAGTTCGGGGGATGCTATTAAATTATGGCTTGTTTATATACTAATATTATTCTAATTATCAGTATGTGCGACCAATGGGCGTCCCGCCCCTCGCCGCCGTTGCGCGTGATGGCCCCGCCATAGCAATAAATATCGGGCACTGCACTATGAGTTTGACCAGTCATCCTGGCGGCAATGGGCTGATGCATTAGATATGACCAAGGGGAAGGACCGTTCGGTGCCTCGGGCGGAGCAGGGGAACGCGGAGCAGGTCAGCCCGACCGCTGACCAGGCCGAGGTGGAACGCCTCAGCAGGTGGCTGGACGGCGAGGGGCAGGGTTCCGCCCTGCTGACCTGGCTCGGAGAGGGAGGGGACTTCGCCTCCGAAGATGAGCTGGCCGAGCTAAAGGATCGCGTAGGGCGCTATGAGATGGAGCTTGCGGCCGTGCGCGCCCTTCTGGCGATGGATGGGGCGGAGGGCGAGGGAACGGCTCAACGATTGCAGGCCCTCATTCAGGAAAGGGATGCGCTGAAGGAGGCTGTCAGCAAGGTGGTGGCCCCCAACGGGGGCAACGGCCTTGCCGAGAGCAAGGAGAAGGAGATCCTTGAACGCTACCATGCCGAGATAAAGGACAAGGACGAGCAATGGAAGAGGACCGAGGGGGAACTCTCGGCGCGCATCGCCACCTTGGAGAAGGAGCTGGCCAAGACCAAGATCGAGCTCAAGCTGAAGGATGATGAGCTCGCGGTGCTGCGCAACGGAGGGGGCACCGTCAACGCCGACCTCCTCGGGAGGCTGGAATCACTTCAGTCAAAGGAGCGGGAGTTCCTTATGCTCAAACAGGAGGCGGACGACCTGCGGGTCCGCCTCAAGGAGAAGGAGGAGGAGCTGGACCGCATCCGGGAGGCCATCACCTACAAGGAGGACGAGCTCATCCGCCGCGAGGAGGACCTGATGTACCGGGAGAAGGTCTACACCGCGGAGAGGAAGAGGCTCGAGGAGATGAAACGGGAGACCGGAGGGCTGGAGGAGGCCGAGCTGATGAAGAAGCTCGAGGCCCTGAAGGCCGAGGTGGCCACCAAGGAGGATGAGCTCCGGGCCAAGGAGAAGTACGTCCTGGCCAGACAGGAGGAGCTACGCCTGAGGGAGCAGGGCCTCATCGAGGACGAGATCACCTACCGGGAGAAGGAGCGGGCGCTGGAGCTGCAGGAGAGGAAGGTGAAGACCGGTATCCCGAGGTTCGACGACCTGCTCCTGGGGGGCATCCCGATAGGCTCGAACATCATGATCCATGGCCCGCCCTTCATTGGAAAGGAGGTCATGGCCAACACATTCCTAGTGGAGGGGCTGAGGAAGGGCATCCCTGCCCTGATCGTCCTGACGGACAGGACCCCCAAGGACGTGCGGGACGAGATGAAGTATATCATGGCCGGGTTCGAGGAGTACGAGAAGCTCGGCCTGGTGAGGTACGTGGACACGTACAGCAGGGCGATGGGGGACGACGCCTCCGATCCATATACGGTCTATATCGAGCAACCGAACGACCATGAGCGGCTGGGAGAGACGATAGACAAGCTGGCCAAGGAGTTCAAGGAGAAGCATGAATATTATAGGCTGGTCTTCCGCTCGGTGTCCACGCTCATCGCCTATTCCGACCCCAACTCCGCCTTCCGCTTCCTGAGCCCGCAGTGCGGACGCCGCAAGAAGGACCAGGCCGTGTCAATGTACATAGTGGAGAAGGGGATGCATAGCGAGCAGGAGCTGCAGATGCTCGGCTCGATCATGGACGGGATGGTGGACTTCAAGGTCGACCAGCTGAAGACGTTCTTTGCCATAAGGGGGATAAGCGATGTGCAGTCCCGCGCCTATATCCGGTACACGGCGACCAAGAGCGCCCTGACCATCGGCTCGTTCGCCCTGGACCACATCCGCTAGGCGACCTCGACCCCGTTGCTTGGCCGCGCCTCCGGCCTCTTCTGCACATTGATGCGCGGCATCGGGATCGGCGCGGGGAGCTTGATCTCCCGCGCGATGATGAGGGCGGTGACCATGCAATTGCTGACGATCGCGTTGTGCAGCGCATTGGCGTCATCCACCGGAAGGTTGTTGGTACGCCTCCAGTCTTCCATGACGCTCTCCCCGAGGTCGGCGACCATGAGGTGCCCCTCGACCTTGATGTAGCCCATGCCGGTATAGTTGGCGGTGAAACGGAAGTCGATCTGATGGAGGCCCTCGTCCGCCTTGGAGATCTGGGTGATGGCGCTGTTGTTCTCGATCTTGATGTTCGAGACCTTCTCGCCGCTCTTGGCGAACCGCTTGGCCTCGATGGCCGTGATTTCGAAGGACCTGATCTGCATGTCGCCCCCGAATCTCCCTCCGGCTTATAGAACATTGTCCCAGTCGAAGGCATGGGGACCGGGACAAGGACGGGGATGGTGCCGCAGGCCGGGCTCGAACCAGCGACTTCAAGATGTCAGCGCCCCGGGCCTGCGGCACCGGGGAACTTCAGTCTTGCACTCTCCCAACTGAGTTACTGCGGCTCAGCCCACCCATAATTGAGGACGATTAAATAATTTACCTAGCCTAGGTCAATACAGGGATCGAATGGATGCTTTCGGATGCTTTCCCTTGCTTAGTCCCTCCTCCAGGGAAGCGACGGTCCGCCTAGTACGAAGGACGCTTACTGATGGCCAGTTCCATATTATCGATCCTGAGCGTTCGACATTTTTATATAGTCAGCAGCACCTAAATCATCCAGGCGGTTTTGAGGGCAATAGCATGGGGGAGGGCAGATGGGCATACAGACCTTTCAGCCGGTCTAGCAGGTCGAAGTTCATTAAGGAAGACCGAAAAGGCGTGGCCTCTACCATAGGTACCATAATGGCCCTGATGGTCTTCCTGACGATTATTAGCATGTTTACCAGCACCTACATCCCTGTCTGGATGAAAGAGAACGAACGGGACCATATGGATGAAATCCTTGGGCAATTTGGGGATCTTAAAGGGAAGGTAGACGTGCTCATAGTAAACGCTCAGACCACCCGGCAGCCGACGATCAATATGTTCCAGCCGATCAGCCTCGGCTCTGACAGCGTGCCGGTGTTCACTTCGGCCACCGCAGGGTTCCTGCAGCTTAAACCGAGCGGAACATATGATACAGGAGTGAGCGTGGACTTTTGGTATAATTATAGTGGAACAGCGCAGCATGTCGTCATAGATGGTGGTGGGTGCCTAGAGTATTACGCCCCTAACAGGTATTTTGTCCAACAGTGGTACGGCTATGAGAATGGGGCTTTGATCATATATCAGAAAGAGGGGATGGCCATTCGCGCCACCCCGTCCCTCACCCTTTCTGTGAACCCTGATAGTACCGTCAATGTGCAATTCGATCAGGTGGACCTGATCGGGAGCAATGAGACGGTATCGGGGATTGGGATGGCCGGGGTGGACATCGATCTTATATCCCATGAGTCACAGAAATACATGCTCACCGACCATGCAGGAACCCAGAGCGATGGGGCGTTGGTGCTGAAATTTACCACGAGGTATCTAGATGCCCTTTGGTCCTACATCAATGCCACGGCGCTTTCGGCGGGGCTCGTGAAGGGTGTTGCGGATGATTATACGACAAGCTCCGAACTGGTGAGGGCAGAAACTAGGCCGGTCTATGAGCTTACCTTGACCGTTTTCAACGTCAACGAGTTCACGCATAACCGAGCTCACGTGGAATTGGACCTGGAGCAATGAGGGGGTGGGGGAGATGGAAAGCATCGTAAAGAAAGATGCGGCCGATGAAGGGGACGTCCAAGCCTCCAATCCAAAGGAAGATGGAGGATGGGAGGCGATCAGCAGGGCTGAACGGATCAGGAACTCCTATCTGAAGCTCCTTCGGAGGATGGCCCCCAAGCGTGCCAGCAGGGTCATGGTTCCAGTGAAGCCCAGCCGGGAAGAGGTGAGGCCGGGGTCGGCGGTGACCATCATCCCACCGATCAGTGACGTGAACATCGAGGTGTTGGAGACGTATGCGGTGGTCCCAGACTATGCGTATGCGAGAATAATCTTCAATAACGCTACCAGCGAATATCTTTATGAGGTCATCGAGCCTGGTCTGAATAGCGATGAGCGTGAGCTTTTAACGCTCGTGAAAGATACGTTGCAACGCACCCTGGGGTATGAATGGGAGAAGCTCACCCGCCTGGACAAGGAGGAGTACCTCCGGGAGAGCGTGGACTCCTTCATCCGCACAAGGGGGATAAAGGTGGAGAGGGTGACCAGGCTGCGCATCGGATATTATATCATCCGTGACTTCGTCGGCCATGGGGTCGTCGATGTCCTGATGCGCGATGACCTCATCGAGGATATCTCATGCGACGGGCATAACATCCCCCTGTTCGTCTTCCACGCGAGATGGGAGAGCATTCGGACGAACATCATCTTCACGAACGAGGATGAGCTGAACTCCTTCGTGGTCACCCTGGCCCAGCGCAGCGGGAAGCAGATCTCGGTCGCCTCCCCCATCCTGGACGGCACCACCATGGAAGGGCACCGCATCCAGGCAACCTACTCCCGGGAGGTCACCACCAGGGGATCGACCTTCACCATCCGCCGGTTCAAGAACAAGCCCTTCACCCCGACCGACCTCCTGCGCTACAGGACGGTCAGCCCGGAGATGATGGCCTATCTGTGGATAGGCGTGGAGAACGGGGAGTCCATGATATTGGTCGGGGGCACGGCCAGCGGGAAGACGAGTACTTTGAACGCACTCGCCATATTCATCCCGCCGGGGGCCAAGATAGTCACCATCGAGGACACCCGGGAGATCAACCTTCCACACGAGAACTGGATCCCCGGGGCGACGAGGACCGGCGTGGGGGAGAAGGACGCGGAGGGGCGGACTGCCGGGGAGATAGACATGTACGACCTTGTGCGCGCCGCCCTCCGGCAGCGCCCGAACTACATCATCGTAGGGGAGGTTCGCGGAAAGGAGACGTACATCATGTTCCAGGCCATGGCGACGGGGCATAGTACCTACTCCACCATGCACGCCGATTCGGTCAAGAGCATGGTGAACAGGCTGGAGAACCCGCCGATCAACTGCCCCAGGATCCTGCTCACCGCCCTGCGGAACGTCCTGATCCAATCCCAGGTCAAGGTCGGGAACGAGATGGTCCGCCGCATGAAGCAGATAGTGGAGATAGTCGGCTACGAGCCGGAGACCAACGAGCTCATCACGAACACCGTGTACGAATGGGACCCGGCCACCGACCGGTTCATATTCAAAGGCCATGCCTTCCTGTTCGACAAGATCATGGAGATGAGGTCCCTGACCAACGATGAGATGATGGCGGAGTTCGACCGCCGGGTGGAGGTCATCAACTATCTCATCAAGAAGGACGTGCGCGACCATCGCGAGATCTGGAACATTGTGAACTCCTACTACAAGGACAGCGAGAAGACCCTTGCCCGGCTGAGGGCGGACCTGGCGGCCATGGAGGTGGGCTGATGGCTGGGGAGAGCGATCTGTTCACCCGCATTGACTCCACCAAGAGGTCCTACCTTCGCACGAAGAGCGCCACCCCCGCCCACTCCAAGGAGGTGGGGGCGCGTGTCATCAAACTGCCCGAGGGAAGCGTGCCCGAATATGTGAAGCTCACCCCGTATCAGGAGTTCTGCTGGAGGACCATCGGCAAGACCGTGGTCAAAAGGATGAGGCCGAACCCACGGTTGGAGCTGGCATTGATGCAGGCCCATATGCGCCTGCGGCCCGAGGAGTATACGGCCTATGTCTGGATGACCACGCTGATCGTCGGCATCCTCGCCGCTGTGGTCGGGGCGCTTTTCGGCGGAGTGCTGATCGCATTCTTGGGCGTGGGGGCGGGCATGGTGACGGTCGCCACCGTGCTCATGGTCGTCATCCCCGCCGTGCTGACCTATGTCGTCCTCAGCGCCATTCCGAGTTCCAGGGCCAAGACCAGGATGCGGGACATCAACAAGCGTCTGGGGCCGGCGATGAGCTTCATATCCGCGATGGCCAGCGCAGACGTGAACATCGACGTGATCTTCAAGGAGCTGGCGCGCCAGCCCATCTACGGGGAGATAAAGAACGAGGCGGAGTGGATCACCAGGGACACGGACCTCTTGGGCACGGACATCCTGACGGCGATCAGCAAGGCGGCCCAGAGGAGCCCTTCGACCAGGTTCCAGGAGTTCCTGCAGGGAGTGGTCACCACCTCCACCTCAGGGGGGCAGCTGAAGCCCTATTTCCTGCAGAAGGCCGACCAGTTCGAGAAGGAATACAAGTTGGAGATTAAGTCCCAGCTGGAGACGCTCGGGCTCATGGCAGAGACGTTCGTGACCGTGGTGGTGGCCTTCCCCCTCTTCCTGGTGGTGATCATGGCCATCATGGCCATCGTCCCGGGGGCTGGGGGGAACACGGACATGACCATCCTGCTGCTTTACCTAGTGGTGGGGCTGATGATCCCCTTCTCCCAATTTGGCTTCATCTTCTTCATCTGGAACATGACCAAGGAGTCCACCATGTGAGGGCTTGATATGGCTGACGAAGAGCTTTTGGACATCAGGCAACTGAGCCTCAAGAAGAGGGACTACAGCAAGATCCTTCTCATCCTCGGCGTGGCTGGTCTCGCCCTTTGCTGTGTGATCGGCCTGATCGACGCCATCGGTGGGTTCGAGACGGGTCTGGAATGGATAGATTGGCTGGCCATAGGGCTGATGGTGATGTGCGGCCCCTACGGCTTCTATACCAGCTATAATCACCGGAAGATCGTGGAGATCGAGTCCAGGTTGCCGGACTTTCTGCGCGATGTATCGGAAGGCGGCCGATTCGGGATGACGCTGGCAGATTCCATCAAGGCGTCTTCCCGTGGCAGGTACGGGCATCTGACGCCCGAAATTCAGCGCATGGCATCCCAGATCGATTGGGGCGTTTCTGCCACTGACGCCATGAAGCTCTTCGTAGAACGTGTTGACACTCCGCTTGTCAGGCGCATGGTCACCATCGTCATAAAGGCCAATGAGGCGGGAGGAAATGTCGCGGATGTGCTGGACATGGTCGCCCATGACGCCAGGGAGACCCTGCTCAATCGGAACGAGCGCTCCATTGCCATGTCCACCTATACCGTTGTGATCTATGTGGCGTTCGCTGTGTTCCTTGCAACAATATACATTTTGAACTCCACCTTCCTACCTGAGATGGTCAGGGCCAGCTCCTCGATCGCCGAGGGAGCCGAGGAGGTTGGCGGCACTCTGCCAGTGCAGGTGAAGGGGGAAGTCGTGCCCCAGATCAACCTGATTTTCGCCATAGCGGTCGTCATCCATGCCTTCGGGGATGGGATATTGGCGGGGGTCCTGCAGGACGGGAGGCTAGCGAACGGGTTCCGACATTCCTTCATAATGCTGCTGATAGGACTGATAGCACTGAGGATGGTGTGAGACATGTCCATGGATGGCGACGAGCCTTTGAAGGCCCTCGATACGCTCATAGAGAAGGGCGGCCTGCAGATCGAGCGGAGGAGGAAGACCACCGTAAAGGACCGCTACATGGGGCTCATCCATCGCATGTCCAAGGAGCCGGTGCGGGTGATGGTGCCATCCAGTACCAAGGACAAGGAGGAGATGAAAGGGCGGATAACCGAGGTTCCCAAGATCGCCGAACCCTACGTGGATGAGGTGGAGATTGCCCCGGTACTCGAGCCCTATTCCTATGTGAGAATCAAGTTCGACAATATCGCCTCAGAGTACCTGTATGAGGTCATCGAGCCGACCCTCACCGAGGACGAGGGCATCCTGCTGGAGATGCTGAAGAACAGCGTGGTGCTGACCATCAACAAGACCGATGACAAGCTGAGCAGGGAGAAGGAGAGCATCCTCCGCGCGGTTACCGATGAGCTGCTGAAGACGATAGGTGTCACCCTGACCCTGGAGTCCAGGGAGCGCATCCACTATTACCTCCGCCGCGACTTCATTGGCTACGGGATAATCGACGCCATGATGATCGACCCCAACGTGGAGGACTGCTCCTGCGATGGGGTGAGGATCCCCCTCTACATCTTCCATCGCAAGTACGGCTCGATCAAGTCCAACGTACGATTCGAGTCGGACGAGGAACTGGACTCGTTCGTCGTCTGGCTGGCTCAGAGGTGCGGCAAGCACATATCGGTGGCCGAGCCGCTCCTGGACGCGACGATCCCGGATGGCTCCAGGCTGAACGCCACCCTGGGGAAGCATGTGACCAAGCGCGGCTCCTCCTTTACCATCAGGCGCTTCAAGGACAACCCGTTCACCCCGGTCGATCTGCTACGCTTCAAGACCATGAGCACGGATATGATGGCCTACCTATGGATATCCACGGAGTTCGGCAGCTCGATGCTGGTCTGCGGGGGCACGGCCAGCGGGAAGACCACGACGCTGAACGCCGTCCTCCTCTTCATCCCCCCGCAGATGAAGATAATCAGCATCGAGGACACACGGGAGCTGAACCTCCCGCATGAGAACTGGATCCCCGGGCTGACGAGGGAATCCTTCGGTGGCCGGAAGGCCTCGGCTGGCTCGGTGGACATGTACGACCTATTGACGGCCGCCTTGAGGCAGCGGCCGCAGTACCTGATGGTCGGCGAGGTGCGGGGCAAAGAGGCCTACGTCGTGTTCCAGGCAATGGCCACAGGCACCATCTCGTACTCGACCTTCCATGCGGAGGACGTGCAGGCGATGGTGCACAGGATGGAGAACGATCCGATCAACCTGCCCAGGGCGCTGATCACCGCGTTGGACATCGTCCTGTTGCAGGCGCAGGTCAAGGTGGGGACCAAGATGACCCGGAGGGTGAAGTCGATCACGGAGATAGTGGGCATGGACCCGGAAACGGGGGAACTGATCACCAACTCCGTGTTCTCCTGGAACCCGGCCGACGACTCCTTCAACTACAGCGGACATTCCTACATCTTCGAGAAGGTGCGCACGCTCAAGAATTGGTCCCCCCGGGAGATGGAGAGGGAGTGGAGGCGGAGGGTGGAGATCCTGGAGTATATGAAGAAGATCAACGTCGGGCACTATCGCGAGGTGGCCCGCATCATCTCCACCTACTACAAGAGCCCGGACAAGATCATGAAGGAGGTCCGGGAGGTCATGGGTCAGGACCACCGACCCTGAAAAGCGTTAAAAAAAGGAAAGAGTGGAAAGGAGTTTACTTCGGCCTCTCGCCCTCCCCGGGCTTGCTGGCCTCCTTGCCTTCCTCGGCTTTTGAGGGGGCTTCCGCCTGGCTTGGCTTCTCCGGCTTGGGCTCGCTTGCCCGGCGGACTATGCGCCTGAAGGTGCCCTTCTTCTCCTTCTCCTCGGCCTTGGGGGCCTGGGGTTCGGCCTTGGGCTGCTCGAACACCGTGCCGCAGCGGTTGCATACCTTGGCGTCCTTAGGGTTCAGCGTTCCACAGGCGGGGCAGGCGAACACACCGGACTTCCGGCCCATCTCCTCCTTCCTCAGCCATTCCTCGAACGGCAGGAAGTTGGGCTCGGTCTTGAGCCACTCCTGGAACTTCTCTTCGGAGTACTTGTTGCCCAAGGCCGCCTTAGCCTGGCTGCGGAAGCCTTCGATGTAGTCGTCATACTGCTTCCTCATGGTCTCAATGTATCCGGATCCTTCCTCGCCCTCGAGCGGTTCGGTCAGGAACTTGGCCCCACATTCCGGACAGCTTTCTGCCTTGACCGGGATCCACGCACCGCACTCGCTGCATTTGGCGGTATCGGCCTCGAACTCCACCCCGCACTTCGGGCAATGCTTGGACACCTCGGGGATGAGCGCTCCGCAATTCCCGCATTCCACCATGCGACCCAATCCCACCTTATACAAGTATATGGAGAAGATGACGATGACCGCGATTACAATGGCCACGATCAACAGGTATACCCAGGTGGGTATCGATTGGGGAGTGAACGGAGCGATGATCTTGATGTCGTTCGTAGCACTGAAGTTACCTTCGGAATGGGCCACGGTTACCTTCAGGAGATGATTGCCTTCTTTGCCGGAAGGGACCTGGACCACGGCATAGAAGCGCCCCTCCTCATCAGTCTTTACGGTCTGTTCTATACTGAGAGGGAGTCCCGTCGCATCGGTCAGGACTGCTTTGACGGTTAACCCCGTCAACGGCGCATGGTGATCGCCCTGCGTGACCTGCCCATTCACGATAATGGCGTCCCCTGGAGCGTAGTTGACCTTGGAGAGCTCGAGATCGATATTGGGGTTCAGGGCGACGACCTCGAAGGGTATCCGGTACTCGTTGTCATCCGGGTTGGCATCGAGGCCTACGTCGGTGTTTATCGACAATGTGTATTCGGCCTTGGAAACGTTCACGGTCCAGGTCACGGTATATTTAACGGTGCCTCCTTCAGCGATATTGCGATTCTCTTCGAACAGAACCAGCCGCCCATTGGATTCGAGATATACCCCCACATTGATGTTGGTGGCGTCCACAAGGCCGACGTTCTTTACGGTGAAGGATATCTTGATCCTCTCGCCCTGAGTGCCAGAGGTGACGTTCGCATCGTTGGATTGGATCATGACGTCTGTGATGGCGATATCGGGCCGGTTGTCCTTGACCAACAGGTTCTGATGGGCTTTGTTGTTGTTGTTCAGCGGGTCATCGATCTCATGAATGTGCGTATACGTCGTGTTGGTCCCTGGGTTCACAACCACCAGGATCGTGATGTTGTTCCTCTGGCTGATGTTCATCATGGTGGATGGATCCCAATCCAAGGACACGGTCGTTGCCGTCTTCGCGTCTAGGCGTGTCACAGGTACCACACCGATGACGGACTCTCCATTCAACCAGAACACCACGTTGAATCCCGACGCAGAGGACTCTCCGTCATTGTGGACGACGGTTACGATCTGGATCTCATCGTCCAGATTGGCCTCGTTTCCGGCCATACCATTGATGAGGAAGTTGAGATCGATGGTTATGAGGTCCGGGTAGTCGGCCACATTCGTTTCGACCTCAACCATATTATTGTCCTTGCTGCCTTCTACGATGGCGTTCTTCTCGTCCACGATCACCTTTATACTGTGGGGTCCTGCCGTCGTCGGGGTCCAAGTGATGCTGGCAACGCCCTTTTGACCGATGGGGATGTTGGGCATTGAAACGTTTCCAATGAGATCGTCCCCGTCGTAGAAGGACACGTTAAAGGCGCTGGCAGTGAAGTCGCCCAGATTGGAGATGTGGACGATTATCGAAGTTCTCCTGTCCCGTTCAGGGATCGAGGGATCTATCACGACGTCCGCAGGGACGATCGCCATGTCCGGTACGCCCAGTACTGTCACGGTGGTGCTGTTGAAGTTGTTGCCCTCGTTCAGCTCGGGGATCTTGTTCAGGGGATCGACCATGACGCTGAGCGTGTGGTTGCCCAGTGGATAGTTGGCGGTCCAGTTCACGGAAACGTCGATCTCGGCCTGCGGCGCAAGGCTTTCGATCACGCGGTCGACGTACCACCCGGTGGTGTTGTCCCTGAACCTCACCGTTATGTCGTAGGCGGTCACGACCCCCGCGTTCCTTACGGTCGTGGATAGGACGACCACACTCCCCCTGAGCGAGGTGCGGTTTGAAACAGTGAACGGCGGGTCGATGTCCGGCTTGGCACCCGGTATTGTCCTTTCAGTGAGGACATCGCTTCGGACCAAGGAGAGCATCGGATGATAAATAACGCTGACTGTCCAGGTCGGGCTTTCGGGCGAATCGTACCTTACGCCGTCGTACCAATAGGTAGCGTTCAGGACATAGATGCCGAACAGCTGATGGCCGGAGGCTGACACGATGGCGCTCAAGGCCTGCACCATGACCGTTCCGTTCGGATCGGTGGTGCCGGTGAAGTAGGGGGTGGACGGGAAGGCCCTCGCTTCAACGTGCACTCCCGCCAGGGCGTGCTCTCCGGTTCCATCGAACACCTTCACGACGATCCAGCTGTAGAGGTATACGATCGCGTCGTCCTTGGGGGATACCGGTGCGATACCGTTAATGGAAGCGCCGGTCAGGATGGCTACCGAACTTCCTCCGAAGTCGGAGATGGCGTGGTCGAAGGTGGTATTGAACGCCACGAGCTTCACGCTTGCGGTTGACGGGGCGCTCATCTGACCCTTTACCTTTGAGCTCTCCATGAACACCTGCGAGGTGTCGTCCATTATCAGAACGATGTTCTGTTCCAGGGTCGAGCCGTTCAGATAGAGCCTCGCGTTATCAAACAGATAGACCTTCATGTTGAAGTCGGCGTTCAGGACGGCATCGTTCAGCACCAGGACGCCGTTGTCCCTGACGACTATCTGGGTGATGACTATCTGGGTGATGCCCGTCTCGGTTTGCGTCCTGTTCTCCAGCATACAGATGGTGGTCCCGTCGAAGGTTAGGTGGCCGTTGTCCTCGACGATGATGTTATGCTGCCATGTGAACGTGAGCGCCGTCATCGTGCATTCGGTGGTCACGACCCAGTCGCGGCCGCTGGCCTCTAGGATCACCTCCAGGAAGCGGGAGGCCATGTTGTTCGAGTGGGAGTACTCGGAAATGGCCCCATCATAGTTGACCCATACATAGATCGAATAGTTCCCAATCTGCGTTGGTGCCCAAAGGAAGCTTACAATGCTGCTCCCGCCGGAGGGCACGTCTATCGTCGTCTGGTTTTCAGGGTTCCTTCCAGCGCTCGGATAGCCTAAATAGAACGCTACCTTGGCCCCATAGGCCGCCTCCCTCCCCAAAATGTTGCTGACCGTCACATTGATGTACATGGGATGGTTGGCAGCGCCCTGGGCCTGCGAGAAGGCTATTGAAGCGCTGGTTATCTCCAGATCGGGCAGGAATGCCAGGACCTGGACCTGGACGGACAGCACGTTGTTGGCCTCGTTTATCCCCTCCCTGATTTGGTACAGAGAGTCGGCCGTGATGACTATGTTGTGATTTCCAGGTAAGGTCAGGGCGCTCCCCCAGTTAACGACGATGGTACGGGATTCGCCATGCAGCAGGTTCGTAACCGTTATGTTATCAAGGTAGTGGGTCTGGTTCCCAAGAACGTCCCTGACGCTTATGACGAACCTGCTGGCCGTGGTAAGGCCGTAGTTCACAACGGTGAAGCTCAGCTCCACCTCATCCCCCTGGTATATCGTTTCGGGATCGGTCGCGAACCCGATGACCGCTATATCGGGGAGCTGCAGGACGAGCCTATCGATGACCAAGGGCATAGCCATCCTCTGTTTGATGAGGTCGGGATAGGGATCGAACTCTGTATACTGGACATCAGAGGGGAATGGGATGTATGTGGCGTTGAAGTACGTCGCATTGATGCGATAGGGCTCCATGGGATAGGAGTTGGGATTCCAGTCCTCGGTGATGACGTCCGTGAGCAATGGCAGGGCCAACAGCCCGGATTCATTGGTCAATATGTAATTCGTACTGTTCCTGCCCAAGTAATCCAGTATCTCCTGGGGAGGCACCGCGCTCTCGGAACTGTCATAGAAGTAGATGGGGGATCGACCCGTTAGGTCGGTCGCATTGATCATCGCCTCAGAGACGGGCAGACCATTGGAGTCGACCACACTGATATCGACCCAGCGATAGATGTTGATCGTAGGGTCTAGTTCGACTTCGACTTCAATATAATCAAATACAACTAATTTGGTATCTGGATTGGAAAAAATGATGTTTAATTGAGAAAGCTGACTTATTTTTGTTAAAAATTGTGGCAACAACTGATAAGATGATGTTAATTCAGATATCGAGTTGATTTGAATACTGGTATTGTAGAGTGGTAATCCTGTTATATTCCATTGAATGTAATTTGAACTATTATAACCTGAACCACATCTACTTTCAACAGATAGTAATGCTGAATGAATTTTACCTTTTATATTAGTATCATTTAAGACAAGGATGTGGAGAGTTTCGTTATTGTTAACTTCATAATAAATATTATCACTGGTGAGTAGATTATAAACGTCTTCACTGGTGTTATCGTCGTCGCCCTGCATTGTCGGCTTGAACGTCAGGTTCTTCCGCACGGTCACGAACGGCCCCATTCCATTTTTTACATACTCATCGGCGATCTCAACGCCGTAGAGGTTGGCTGTGGCAAGGTCGGTCACGACGAGCTTCTTGTAGCCGGGCGTGGTATAGTTCAGGTTGTTCACTTCGAGCTTCGTGTTGACCGCGGTCAGCTCGCTTGTGCCCGCTATGGTTATGTTGCTATAGGCCGGGACCGTCAGCACGACCTCCAGCCAGACCCTGTCTATGAACACGTCCTCGACCTGGTTGTTGGTGAAGGTGACCGAGAGCATTGATAGATCGATCGAGGATAGGCCAAGGAAGGTCAGGTCCTGGGAAAGGACCTTGTCCGTGTTGGTCAAGGGCGGTTCGTACCCTTCGTATGTCGGAACGACCTCCATGTTCGTAGCCTGGTCCGGCGTGGGGTCCAGGTATGTGAAGTAATAGAACGTGTCCGGAGAGTCCATTACCTCGAATAGGTCGCTGGTGCGATACTCGGCCATCAGCCGCACGCTCTTGGCCTCGCCCGCATCGAACACCAGCCCGCCGATGTCGAACCCGGAGATGACCATGTTCTCCGTGCTTCCGATGGCCACATAGCCGGAGCCGCTGGTGGTGAGGTTGGCCGCGTCGTTGTCAGGAACGACGCACCGGAGGGGGTCGGCGTTCCTCTCCAATGTATAATCGACATCGATGGTGTCGTTATATGATGTTGCGAAGGGGTAGGCATACACCTCGGCGAGGGAGGTGGGCTTGCCGGGAATGGATGAGATGGACGAATCGTAGAGCTGGATATCGCTGGAGACCGCGGTCACCAGGGGGCCTTTGATCCGGGTCCTGTTCGCGATGAACGTTGCATAATCGAAGAGGAGCTTGCCCTGGAAATCAAGCGAAGAGTCATTGGCGATCAGTTTCCCGCCGTTCCTCACCAGGACGCCGAGGGCATCAAATGCCTCCTCATAGAGCGTCGGTTCGGTGGTCAGGTTGGAGTTTAGGAGGATCAGCGTCCCGCCGTCCTCTACCGTCAGGTGGTGCAGGCGCGAGACCGTGTCGGTCTGATAGGACTCGAAGTTGAGAATGCCGTTCTCGACGACCACCGTGCCTCCGGCCCCGATGGTCAGGTTGCCGTTGAGGTTCATCAGGCCACTTACGTACCAGCTAGTGTTCTCATAGTCCGAACCGTAGAAACGGTCCCCGTTCTCGTTCTCCGAGGGCGCCAATGCCTGTCCCGCCCCTGGGATCGCGAGGACCAGCAATCCTGCGAAAGAGGAAAGGACCATGCACCACACGATGAACACGCTTAGTAACTTAGATGCCCCAGCTCCCATTTTCATGAACCCACCTTGCGGACGTCCCCTGAATTACGCCAGGTAAAATAGAATGTTCTGATTATAAATAAATATGTCTACCTGAATGCTTTCGTGAAAGCGCTGGCTAAGGGAAAACCGGAAGGGGGTAGGTCACTTCCGCTTTATTATCTTCCGGATCGAGACGGGCTTCTTTTCCTCCGTGGGAGGCTGAGGCGATTGCCCCTCCTTCGCCCCTTCGGCCTGGGGCTCCTTCTCCTCGGCCATATGTTCCGTCTCCTTCCTTTCCGTGGAGGCCTTGCGCTCCGCCTCCTTGCGGGCCTCTTCGGCCTGGCGCGCCGCCCTCTTGGCCTCGAATGCCTTTATCGAATCCCCGTCCAGCCTTTGGCCGCAGGCGTAGCACCTCTTCGCCGAGCCGTCGTTGATCGTGCTGCAGCTGGGACAGGTGATGTCGGGCATTGGCTGGGAGGCGGGCGTCCCGGCTATAGGCGCCTCCTCCGCCTGCGGCTCGGGCGCGGCCGTGCTTGGTTCGCCCTTTGGCACAGGGGCCTCCTCCGGAGCGGGAGCGGCCCCCTTCCTCGGCCTCGGCCTTGGTGATGCGGCCTCCTCCTTCGGGGCGGAAGCAACGTCCGTAGGCGCCTTCACCGGGGGAGCCTCCTTCGTTTCCTGGGCGGCCTCTTTGGACCCCTCCTTTGCCTCGGGGGCCTCCGGCCCCACCGCCGGAACGACCGGCTCAGGGACGTCCTCCACCTTGCCGACGAGGGACTGGGCTATCCTCTCCTCCCTCTCGCCGCCCTCGAACTGCTCGTTGAGCGCGAGCGGCGCCCCCTCCCTTCTCATCAGCACAGCCTCCCTTGCCGACAGCGCCTCCTCCCTCTCGGCCAGGGAGCGCTCCCAGTCCACCAGGCGCTTCTGCTCCTCCATGGTGACCCGCTTTCCGTTGGCCAGGGCGTCGGCCTGCTCCTCCATGACCTTGATCTTGGCCAGCATTTCCTCCCGGCGGGCGTTCACCGCCTCCAGGGCCTGCGCGACCTGGTCGACCTCGTCGTGCATCCGCTCCTCCATGGCGGACACCTTCCTGGTCACCTCCCTCAGCTTGGCGTCATGCTCCATGGCCTGATGGAACAATTCCCTGATCTGCTCCTCCCGCTCCAGCACGTCCCGGTCCCTCCTCTCGAGGTCCACTTGAAGGCGGTGCATCTCCTCCTCGCGGGTGCGGAGCTCGGCGCCGAGGGCGGCCAGCTCCATCTCCGTTTGCCTTGCAGCCTCCTCGCGCGGGGCCACCTTGGCCTCCCGCTCCTTGAGCTCCGACTCCTTGGCCGCCTGGGCCTGCTGCACCTGGTCGAGATGGTCCTCCTTCGCCCTCAATGTGGCCTCCCATCTTTCCAGGTCCTCCCGGCGCCGCTTGATGTCGGCCTCCTGGCTCTTTATCTTCTCCTTGAACTCCTCGATCACTTGCCAGATAGGGATCTCCTCGTCGGACATCTCGTCACCTCCTAGGTCAGGCCAGCGTGGGCCCGAGTACGGTGAGGCCCTTCTCCCCGACCTCCAGGGTGTGCCTTTCCATGCTGTGCTCGCAGGCCCTCATCTTCTCCACGCGCATGTAGCGCACCAGCTTCCCGCGGGTGCGGTCGAGCCCCAGTTCGATGATCCCGTCGACCAGGAAGCCCTCGTCGCCCAACAGCTCGGAGGGGGTGTTCGGCCCCCTCTCCATCACGATGAAGCTCGTGAGGTTGTAGTCCCGCAGGGTCTTGAAGAAGTAGAACATCTTCTTCCGGACCCCCTTGACGTCCTCCATCAGGGAGTACAGTGCCCCCAGCGAGTCCAGCGCGAAGACGGTGAACTGGTCGCCATGCTTCTTCTTGTGATAGCTGATCATCTGGACTATGAAGTCCATGTAATCGGTGGGGGAGTCCACCTCCACCACCTCGTCCAGCTCCCTCAGGTCGGTGAAGTCGGAGATCTCCATGTTCTCGCTCAGCGCTATGTTGAGGCTCCGCATGTTGCGCAGATGGCTCTCCGCCGACTCCTCCAGCGTGATGTACAGCCCGAACTCCCCGGACCGCTCCAGATAGCTCGAGATGACCGAGTAGCAGAAGGAGGTCTTCATGGACCCGGGCGGGCCCGTGACCAGAATGACCTTCGGAGCCTCAATGTCGGTCCGGAACACCCTTTCCAACCCTGGGATCGAATCGCGCAACAACCGCCCTCACCACCGCGCCTGAGACGCCCAGATGACCGGATCCGGAGCCTGTCCAGGCCGTAGATGGTATTTCGCTTTGAGGATAAAGAGGTTCGCCCCTGTCAGCCCTTCCCCTCCTCCGGCGCCGGATCGTCCGCCCCTTCCTCCATCCGGCCCGGGGAGAGCCCGGCGTCGGGGTGCGCCTCGGCGTCCTGCACGGCCTGCCGCTCCTTGCGCCCCGCCAATCGGGCGACGGCAATGACCTTGTCCCCCTCCCGGAGGTCCATGACGGTCACGCCCTGGGTGGCCCGCCCCATCACCCTGATGTCCGCGACCCGGATGCGCTGGACCATGCCATTGGCGGTGGCCAGGATGAGCTCGTCGTCCTGCTCCACCTCCATGACCGCCACCACGTTCCCGTTGCGGCCCTCCGTGCGGATGGTGATGACGCCCTTCCCCCCGCGGTTGGTCTTGCGGTAGGTGTCCCTCTCGTCCTCGGCGTCCCTCTTCCCGACCATGGATATCTTGCCATAGCCGTTCTCGGTGACCGTCAGCAGGGCGGAGCCCCCGTCCACTATGGCCATGCTCACCACCTCGTCCCCCTCCTCCGGCCTGATCCCGATGACCCCGCGGGCGGGGCGGCCCATGGGCCGCACCTGGGCCTCGTCGAACCTGACGGCCAGGCCCTTCTTCGTGGCCAGGATGATCTCCTTGCTTCCGTCCGTCAGCTTGACGTCCACCAGCTTGTCCCCCTCGTCCAGGCCCAGGGCGATGAGGCCCCGGGAGCTGACGTTGGCATAGGCGGCCAGCGGCGTCTTCTTGACGATGCCGGCGCGGGTGGCGAAGACCAGGTAGTGCTCGCCGGCCATCTTGGTTATGGGCCGGGTGGCCATTATCCTCTCCCCCTCCTCCAGTTTGGGGAGGAGGTTCACTATAGGCTTCCCCTTGGACTGCCGGGAGCCCACGGGCACCTGCCACGCCTTCAGGGAGTACATCTTCCCTAGGTTGGTGAAGAAGAGCACGCTGTCATGGGTCATGCTGACGAAGAGGTCCGTCACCACGTCCTCCTCCTTGGTCTCCATGCCCATCAACCCCAGTCCACCGCGCCGCTGCTGCTTGTACGTGTCCAGCGGCATGCGCTTTATGTACCCGTCCTGGGTGATCATGAGCACCATCTCCTCGTTGGGGATCAGGTCCTCGATGTCCATGTCCAGGGCCTGGGCGACGATCTCCGTCCGCCGCTCGTCCCCGTACTTCTCCTTCATCTCCAGGGCCTCGGCCTTGATTATGCTCAGGATGCGCGCCTCGTTGGCCAGTATGTCCTCCAGGTCTCGGATGAGCCTCTCTATCTCCTGGAACTCGAGCTGGATGGCCTCGAGCTCCATCCCCGTTAGCTTCTGCAGGCGCATGTCCAGGATCGCCTTGGCCTGCTCCTCGTCCAGGTCGAAGCGGGCCATCAGCCCGGCCCTGGCCTCCTCGGGGGACTTGGCGGAGCGGATGATGCGCAGCGTCTCGTCGAGGGCGCCGATCGCCTTCACGAGGCCCTGCAGGATGTGGTCCCGCTTCCTTGCCTGGGCCAGGTCGTACCTGGTGCGCCGGACGATGACCTCGTGCCGATGCTGGATGAATATCTGGAGCTCCTCCTTGAGGGTCAGGACCCGGGGCTGGTTGTTCACTAGGGCCAGGTTGATGACCCCGAAGGTCACCTCCATCTGGGTATGCTGGTACAGCTGGTTGAGGACGATCTCCTCCATGACGTCCTTGCGCAGGTCGATGACGATGCGCATCCCCTCGCGGTCCGACTCGTCCCTCAGGTCGGTGATGCCGTCGATCCGCTTCTCCTTGACGAGCTCCGCGATGCTTTCGATGAGCAGGGCCTTGTTGACCTGATAGGGGATCTCGTCCACGATGATCCGTTTGCGGTTCTCGGCATCCTCGAAGTGGGCCTTCGCCCTGACCTTTAGCTTGCCCCGGCCGGTCTGGTAGGCCTCCACTATCCCGCTCAGGCCGTGGATGCTGCCCCCGGTCGGGAAGTCGGGGCCCTTGATGAACTGCATGAGGTCCATGACGTCGGCCTCGGGGTTGTCCACGAGGTGCACGATGGCGTCGGCCACCTCCCGGAGGTTGTGGGGGGGCATGTTGGTGGCCATGCCCACGGCTATCCCCGATGAGCCGTTGATCAGAAGGTTGGGCAGCTTGGACGGAAGCACGAGCGGCTCCTTCAGGGAGGCGTCGAAGTTGTCCCCCCAGTCCACCGTGTCCTTCTCCAGGTCGGCGAGCATGTCCTCCGCCCGGGCATGCAGGCGGCATTCGGTGTACCTCATCGCCGCCGCCTCGTCCCCGTCCACGGAACCGAAGTTGCCCTGGCCTTCGACCAACGGGTACCTTAAGGAGAAATCCTGGGCGAGGCGCACCAGGGAATCGTAGACGGCAGTATCGCCGTGAGGATGATATTTTCCTAAACAATTGTGAACTATCACGCCGTTTGCCACGAACTCATGAGCGCCGGCCACCTGCAGGTCATAGGTGTGCGCGGGGGGCGCACCCTGAACCTTTTTAACTTGCATGAAATAAATATTGTTGTTGATGATCTCGTCAATGATTGGAGCCGGATCAGACCCGATCATGCATAGTTTTGATCTCGGACCCCGATCCGTTATTTGCGTTCGGCCCAATGAGTTTTCCCTTAATTGTGAACTGAAAAGGATATTGTTTCCGTTTGGGTAGGATGTTCCAGAACGGAATTGATTACTGTAATCATCCTCGAACCAACCTCCGCCCAGATGGTGCTCGGATGAATTGTTGAGCACCGCTTCGGATGCATATGGAATCCCATCAAACGATGCGGTTTTTATTTGGGAGCCCCTGATCCTCTCAATTCTTTCTTTTTTGCATTCATTATATAAATTAATATGTTTAGATAAAGTCTTTACAGAACGACCTTTTACTTCAATCGCCCTTGATGGTCCATTTCTCTGAAGGGCATCTCCTCTGACCAGCCCGACGCCATCTGTTTTATCCTGAATATACCTCTGACTAAGGACGCCTAGCTGTTGCATCAATGACTGCACATCGTTGGCCAGGGCCTCGGACATGGTGCTATAATTTACGACGTTGCGGCTTTTATGAACCGAACCGCCGCCGTCTATCAAACCGGACAGTAGCGCACCTATGACGGCTTTGGGCGACCTGTAGAATAGCTCTGGAACACGCTTTGTTTGTGCTCCCCAGGTCCGATCGATCCCGAAACTGTTCGCAAGATAATCATTTAGGTCATTATCGGAAATTCTAATCCAATGCATTATTGGCTGGCCAGGAATATATTCGTCCTGGTTGGCGCACCGGCATTGGATCGTTGATTCGTAATCGAATTCGTTTTTCAATAGCCCATGAATATGTTCGATCACCTCAACAGACGATGAGCAAAAGTTGAAGACGCCTTTGTGACTGGAACTGTTGGATCGTGCCTTTTCTATGTGCCCGTCCGCCAGGAACTGCCCGATGAGGTAGGCGATGTTCTCATTGAGCTGCTTGTCCTTCCCCTTCCATTTGGACAATGCCACGAATGGGACGTCGTCGGGGTAGTCCAACCGCATGACCACGTGGTCCGACGGGGAGAGGTCCTTGGCCTCCTTCCATTCATACGACAGCCCTCGACCGATCACCTTGAATGGCTGGGAGGGCGTGGCCACGACCGAGGTCCCGTTCTCCAGCGTGATCCTGAGCAGCGCACGTTCAGGCATCTCGTACAGCTCCGTGACCTGCGCCCGGCCGCTCTGCGTGTAGACCTTCTCGCCCAATTGGACCTCCTCGATCGGGATCAGGCCCCTTCCGGTCAGCACGCGCGTGCCGGCCGCGAAGCATTCCCCGACCACCCGGGCGCTCTTCTTGTGCGCCTTATTATGATAGAGCCCCATGTCGTACATCGAGTACAGGATGCGCCGGTGCACCGGCTTGAGGCCGTCCCTCGCGTCCGGGAGCGCCCTGGCCACGATGACGCTCATCGAGTAGTCGATATAGGACTTCTTCATCTCGCCCTCGATGGGCTGGGGGACGACCCTGTCGGTCCCTGCGTCGGGGACCTTGGTGTCTCCCGCGCTCTGGGCCGGGGCTCCACTGTCATTGGCACTGTTATTGTCTTCGTCGGTCATCTTGGGCACCTCAGATGTCCAGGTTCTCCACCTCGTCCGCGTGCGACATGATGAACTCCCGGCGGGGCTCCACCTCGTCCCCCATCAGGATGGTGAACAGCTCGTCGGCCCTCATCGCGTCCTCTATGGTGACCCTCTTCAGCGTCCTGGTCTCCGGGTCCATTGTGGTCTCCCAAAGCTGCTTCGGGTTCATCTCCCCCAGGCCCTTGTACCGCTGGAGGTTCACGTTCCTGCCCATCTCCTGGAGCGTCCTTTCCAGGGCCTCGTCGTCATAGACGTAGACCTCCTTGCCGCCCTTGCTCACCTTGTACAGGGGGGGCTGGGCGATGTAGATGAAGCCGGCGTCGATGAGCGGGCGCATGTAGCGGTAGAAGAGCGTCAGGAGCAGCGTCCGGATGTGGGCGCCGTCCACGTCGGCGTCCGTCATCATGATGATCCGATGGTAGCGGGCCTTGCTGGCGTCGCAGTCGGGGCCGATGTTCGCCCCTATGGCGGTGATGAGGTTCCGGATCTCCTGGTTCTTGAGGATCCTGTCCATCCTTGCCTTCTCGACGTTGAGGATCTTCCCCCTCAGCGGAAGGATGGCCTGGAACTCCCGGTTGCGGCCCATCTTGGCGCTGTTATGAACAAAAACACCGCTCGCCAGGGCGAAGTTGTGGCTGTGCGGCACCTCGATGTCGTAGACATCCATACGTTCGCCGATATCCTCCACCATGACGACCTTGTGATTGAAGGCCGCGACAGCTTCGTCAGCAGCCGCCACATCATTTTGGTAGTATCTTTCACAGAACGTATCGAACTTCAATAGGGATTTGTCCCTTATCGATATACGATGTTCTTCATAGCGACCGCCGTCCACATGCCCATTTGCGTCTAGGTACTGATTGAGAGCGGATATCGTCTTTCTGTAATGGGTTCCATAGAGAGCGGCTTTCCTCTTTTTCCTGAATTCTTCGGTCCATTGTGCTTTGGTCGTTTGGCTACGCCATTCTCTTAATTTAGGGCCTGCCCATTGCTCTTGGGCGATTGCCGATAGTTTTTCTCTCAAACCCGGATTATTACGGTACAGGATCGTTTTTCCAATCGACTGTTCTTTTCGATGTCCGGGCGTGATCCAGTATTTTTTGGCCTCTGCCATTAATAATTCACGATTTGCAAGTTGATGATCTGGATTCGAGCCATAGAATTTTTTCCATCTGGAGATCATGTGATTCTTGTAGCCGGGATTTGCCCACTGCTTTTTCGCGTTTCTCGATAAGATGGCGGCTGTTGAGCCTGCTCTCATGCGGTCGCTCATTCTGGCCTTAAATTCTGGTTGTTGTTTTAAAACCCGGCATTTCTCCATGGTGTCCTTCCTATGCAGGGTTTTTTCGACGTGGGATCTGTGATGTGCGAGATGATCGTCCACGTCCATTCGTACCAGCTTTGTTGGGTTGTTATTCCGCTTGTTGAAATCACCATGGTGACAATGAGAACCATCCTGGACCGAGTAGGTCCCCACCCATCGATCGTACTGATCCGCCAACATATGAGTGAAAAGCCAGGATTCTGAATTAGGGTCCCAGACCATTTCATGCCCGTCAATTGCGATGTTCTTCTGTGACCTATCAGCTGATTTCCGATAAAGCGGCATCAATGAAACCCCGGGGTACAATGACCGCGCTTCCAAATACCCTCCATCCCTGATCATGAACTGGTGATCGGGTGTGCAGGTGATGACCTCGCCATTGTCCAGGGTCACCCTGATGACCGGTGCATCAACTTTGGTCCTGCGCGCGTTTATCGCCTTCTCGACCCCGATAGTGCCGTTCTTCCTGATCGTGTAACAGAAGTGCTCCTTTCCCTCTGCCTGTTCTTTCACCAGTTCTTCTAGCGAGAGCTCCCTCCCGTCGACCAGGGCGACCTTGGTATCCCCTGAGAAGCAGCCACCTGCGCTGTTCCCCTCCACGATGTACAGCTCCGACCTCGCCGGGTCCCTCTCGCTGCAGTCCGCGAGCTTCCCGGGAAGGGCGGCGCTCTCCAGGACGCCCTTCCGGCGGGTGAGGTCCCTGGCCTTCCGGGCGGCCTCTCTGGCCTGGGCAGCGAGGACGGCCCGCTCGATGCAGACCGCGGCCACCTTGGGGTTCTCCATCAGGAACTCGGTCAACTTCTCGAACACCAGGCTGTCCACTATGCCCTTCACCTCGCTGTTCCCCAGCTTGGTCTTCGTCTGCCCTTCGAACTGTGGCTCCGGGATCTTGATGCTCAGGATGGCCGTAAGGCCTTCCCTGACATCCTCCCCGCTCAGCGCGTCCAGGCCCCCCTTCAGCATGTTGTTCTTCTTGGCGTAGTCGTTCATCGCCCGGGTCAGCGCGGAGCGCAGCCCCACCATGTGGGTGCCGCCCTCGGCGGTGTTGATGTTGTTGACGAAGGAGTAGATGTTCTCCGAGTAGGAGTCCGTGTACTGCATGGCCAGCTCGACGATCACGTTGTCCTTCTCTGCGTTGATGTATATGGGCCTGTCGTGCAGCTTGGTCTTGTTATGGTTCAGGTCCTCCACGAACTCGGTGATGCCCCCTTCGAAATGGAAGCGGTCCTGCCTTCCAGAGGCCTCGTCCCTAAATGTTATCACGGCTGTCCTGTTGAGGTACGCCAGGTCCTTGAACTTCTCCGCCAGGGCGTCGTACTCGAACTGGACCGTCTCGAAGATGGTCCTGTCGGGCATGAAGGTGATGGTGGTCCCGCTGCCCTCGGCGGGGCCCAGTTCCCTGAGGGGGACGGTCACCACGCCCTTTTCGCACCTGAGGTAGTGCTCCTTGCCCTCGCGGCGCACCCTGACCTCGAGCCATTCTGAGAGGGCGTTGACCACCGACATGCCCACGCCATGGAGTCCCCCAGAGACCTTGTAGCTCTTGCGATCGAACTTGCCCCCCGCATGGAGCACGGTGAGCACCATCTCCACCGCCGGCCTCTCGTACTTGGGGACCAGCCCCGTCGGGATGCCCCGGCCGTCGTCGGCCACCGTCACGCTCCCATCCCTGTTGATGGTGATGTCGATGCGCGTGCAGAAGCCCCCCATGACCTCGTCGATGGCATTGTCCACTATCTCATAGACCAGGTGATGGAGCCCTCTGGCATCGGTGCTCCCTATGTACATTCCGGGCCGCTTCCGAACGGCCTCCAGGCCTTCCAGCACCTGTATGCTGTTCGCGTCGTAGCTCGCGTCCTCCATGCTCCTTACCCTCTTGAGATCGATGGTGGTGCCTCTGTTCGATGTCGATACCTAGGGTTCGACCGCATCCCATCCTCTGATTGGGGAAGAGCGTCTTACTATTAATACCCTGGCTTTAGCATCTGGCTATATAAGCAAACGCACAAATTTTTCACCTTTGGTTCACGCCGTTAACAGACAATCCCGGCGGAGGGAAAGGTACATATCCGGCGGGGGCCGAGAGGGAAGCAATAAATCAGGAAAACGGGTTGGTGGCGGCGATGAGCATCATGTTCCAAGCGAGGGGCGGGGCCTCGGAAGAGATAGTGAGGGCGGCCAGGGCCGAAGGGGCGGACCCTGAGTGGGTCAGGCGCATGGTGGCCACTGGCCGCGCCGTCGTTCCGTTCAACCCGTTGCACTCGCCCGAGCCCTGCGCCATCGGGGAGGGGCTCGCCGTGAAGGTGAACGCCAATGTGGGCACCTCCCGGGACCTTCCCGACCTGGGGCCGGAGCTGGAGAAGGCCCGCATTGCCGTCAGTTATGGCGCGGACGCGCTCATGGACCTCAGCACGGGCGGGGACATCGACGAGGTCCGAAGGACCATCCTCAAGGAGATGCGGGTGCCGGTGGGCACCGTTCCCATCTATCAGGAGGGCCTCCGGGCGGCCCGCCGCAGCGCCGTGGTCGACATGGACGAGGATGACATGTTCAACGGCATCGAGCGCCACGCCAAGGACGGCGTCGACTTCATGACCGTGCACTGCGGGATCACGCTGGAGTCCGTGGCCCGCCTCCGCAGGGCGGAGAGGCTGACGGACGTCGTGTCCCGCGGAGGGGCCTTCCTTACCGCCTGGATCCTGCACAACGAGCAGGAGAACCCGCTGTACGAGAACTTCGATTACCTGCTGGAACTCGCGCAGAGGTACGAGTTCGTCCTGAGCCTGGGGGACGGCCTGCGCCCCGGATGCGTGGCGGACGCCACCGACCGGGCGCAGGTGCAGGAGCTCATAGTCCTGGGGGAGCTGGTGCAGCGGTGCCGGGAGGCCGGCGTGCAGTGCATGGTCGAGGGGCCCGGGCACGTTCCCCTTTCCCAGATAGAGGCGAACGTGCTCCTGGAGAAGCGGGTCTGCGACAGCGCGCCGTTCTACGTCCTGGGGCCGCTGGTCACGGACATCGCCCCCGGGTACGATCACATAGTAGGGGCGATCGGCGGGGCGGTGGCCGCCCTCGCCGGGGCGGACTTCCTCTGCTACGTCACCCCCGCCGAGCATCTCTCGCTCCCGGACGGGGAGGACGTCAAGGAAGGGGTGATCGCCAGCAAGATCGCGGCGCACGCCGCGGACCTCGCGCTGGGGCGCGGGGTGGAGCGCGACCAGCGCATGGCCGTGGCCCGGAAGGCATTGGACTGGGAGGGGATGTACCGGGAAGCGCTCGACCCCGAGAAGGCCCGCAGGTACCGGAGGCGCGGGACGACCGCCGAGAGCGAGGGATGCTCGATGTGCGGCGACGTATGCGCGATAAAGATGGTGAGCCAGTACCTGGAGAGGTGAGTGGAGCCACTGGAGGGTTTTGAACCCCCGGCCTGCGGTTTACGAAACCGCCGCTCTATAGCGGCCCCGTCCTAGGGGCTACCGCTGAGCTACAGTGGCGTCAGGGCGACATCAACCGCTCCGGCCATTTAAAATTTGTTGTTCCTGCGGTCCTTCCCCCGATTCAGACAATTATAATATCTGGCATCGCCCTTTGCCATCCGGACATGATCTCTGAGATGCGGCTCCCGGCGGCCGAGAGCAAGGAGGAGCGCAAGGGCGGGCAGGCGTCCCTGCGCGAACTGCTGGGCACGATCAAGGCCAGCGCCTTCACCGGCTATCTGCGGACATCCCTCACGCTGGAGGGGGACGTCTCGAACGGCGTGCTCGTGTTCGACCAGGGGCGCCCTACGGTCGCCCTTTACAGCTTCAAGCCTTCCGGGAGCAACAGCGTGGAGATGATGTACCGCGGCGAACGGGCGGCGGAGTTCACCCTCGGCGACTCGATCTTCCCGGACACCTCGATCAGCCTGATGAGGGTCTCCGACCCGAACGCCCTCACCTCCCTGGTGGAGGACCATCGGCAGGACAGGGCCCCGGACCTCGCCGAGCTTGTCGCGCACTTCTACCGCGACAACCTGCGGACGGAGGTGAAGGAAGGGGTGAGCGAGGGGGGCAGCATCCTGGAACTCAAGCAGGCCATCATCAAATATCACAGGGAGAGGTCGCTGGAGATGGCCGGGAAGCGCGACCTCAGGGACGTGGAGGTGGAACTCGAGGAGGGGGAGAGCTATCTGGTCGAGGAGCGGACCCGGGACTTCTCGCATGGCATGTTCGTGTCCTACCTCGCCAAGGGGTACGCTGGGCTGGCCATCTCCCGGACGAACCCGCGCATGCTCCGCCGGGCCTATAAGGAGATCGATGCCGAACTCATCTGGCTGACGGACCATGAGTCCGAGGAGGAACGGACCATCCCTCCCTCCCTGGAGAAGATCGTGGTCGTGCTGGAGGAGTTCCTTGAAAGGCAGGGGAAGGCCGTGATCCTGATCGACGATCTCCAGTACCTCATAAGCAGCAATTCCTTCGAGGGCGCGCTGCGCTTCATCCGCTCCCTCGTGGACCGCATCAGCGAACGGCCCGCCCTATTCCTGCTGTCCATCGACCCGGCCAGCCTCAGCGCGCAGGAGCGGTCCATCCTGGAGAGGGAGATGCGCCTGGTCAGGGAGCGCTGATCAGGTCCGCTTGAGCTCGGTCCTGAAGTCGAGCAGCAGCTCCAGGGCCACATCGTACCTTTCCCGGTTCATCGCCACCCCGGCCTCCTTAAGGACCTTCACCAGGGTGCGCACGTCCTTCCCCTCGGCCTTGGCGTCCAACAATTGGTTCTTCGCCTTGCGCATCTCCGTCCGGGTGACCTCCGGCAGGGAGCGGGCGAGCTGCTCGCGCCCCTTCCGGGCCAGTATGCCCATCATCCCCCAGTCCCCATGGTCCCCGGCGTCCCGGGCCTCCTGCAGCATGCGCTTGGCGTCCCTTACGTCCAGGTAGAAGCGCTCGCAGACCTCGATCAGGTGGGCCAATGATTCGGCCATGTCGTTGGCCTCCAGGAACTTGGCGCTGCTGCGCTCGGCGGCCTTGCGGCCCTTGACCGCGGCCTGCAGCGCCCCCTCGATGTCCCCCTCCTCCCTCAGGGAGCGCAGGGACGCCAGGGCCTTGGCGACCTCCCCGGGGTCCGCTCCCGCGCGGGAGACCACGCCCACCGATCGCTCCAGGCTACCCTCCTCCATTTCCAGGCGGGCGTCCAGGGCGGCCCGGATGGAGGTCCGGGCCTCCTTGACCATCTGGACCGCTGTCCCCAGGTCCCGCTGCTTCCCGGCCTGCACCGCCCTGTCTATCAGGCGGCGTCCCTCCCCCACCTCGACCTCGTAGTCCTTGGCCAGGATGAGCAGGGGCTTGACCTCCGCCACCAGCCGGGGGAACTCCTGGCGCAACTGCTCGTCCTCCTCGGCCACGATGGGCTTGCCGCAGGAGGGGCATGCCGCGGCCTCCGGGGAGCACTCCTCCCCACAGGAGGGGCACTCGATGACCGGGACCTCCTCGATGATGAACTCCGTCCCGCAGCCGGGGCATCTGGCCGCCTCGCCCACTATGTGCCTGCCGCACGCGGGACAATCGAACTCGAAGACCTCTTCCCCCTCGGCCTCCCTTTTTGCACCTGGCATATGACCATCCGCCTTGGGCCATTATTGCCTTGACATTATTTCAACCTGCGTACTTTTCAGTACGCGTACTAGCCCCCGCCGTCCAGATAGCGCCTGATCGCCCTGGCGTCCTCCATCGGCGCGGGGGACTCGCAGATGACTGTGGCCTCCCTCCCGCTCCGGCGGAGGGCGTCCAGCACCATTCGGTGGTCCAGACCCTCCCCGAGGCGCAGATGCCTCCGCTCCCCGGCATCGCCGCCCTCGATGCCGCTGAGGTGGCAATGGAGCCGGGGGACGTCCGCGAGGTCCGTCAGGAGGATGTCCAACCGCTCCCGGTCCAGCGGCGGGCCTCGCGCCTGCAGGTGGGCGAAATCGACCACCGGGAGGACACCCTCCACCTCCTCCATGACCGTCCTTATCTCGGCGAGCGTGCCCCAGGCTGCCCTCCGGCCCATGGTCTCCAGGCCTATGGCGGCGCGCAGCCCCTCCTCCTCGGCCGCCCTCCGGATCCGTCTCAGCGCCCCTATGACGTTCCGGGTAGCCCCCTCCCTGTCGTCGCCGTACATGGCTGCGTGCACCACCACGACCCATGCCCCGAACGCCTCCGCCCCGCGCATCGCCCGAAGCGCCCACGCCTCGCTCTTCCCCACGGTGGCCTGGGACGCGGAGTTGAGATTGATGTAGTAAGGGGCGTGCACGCTCAGCGTCACCCCGCGCGCCTCCGCCTCGCGCCGGGCCTCCTCCGCCCTCTCGGGATTGAACCGCACGTCGCGCACGAACTGGACCTCCAGCGCGTCCAGTCCAGCCTCGCTCACCTTCTGCATGGCGTCGGCGGGCGTCCTGGAGCCCTCGGGATAGCCGGCCGGACCGATGCGGAGCATGAGGCGTATTCCCCTTCCCGCCTTAAGGAGCTGCCGGGGCGTACAATGTAAATATCCGGCCGAGGATTGGTGGACTGGGAGGGAAATGAAGCAGTACAACGTGCCGGTGGAGAAGCCCGTGGACGTGAACGTTATCATCGGCCAGTCCCATTTCATCAAGACCGCCGAGGACCTTTATGAGGCGATGGTGACGGCCGTCCCCTCTGCCAAGTTCGGGGTGGCCTTCTGCGAGGCGTCCGGGGAGCGGCTCGTGCGGGTGGAGGGCAACGACCCCGAACTCAGGGAGTGTGCGCAGCGCAACGCCCTGAAGGTGGGGGCGGGGCATACGTTCTTCATCGTCATGCGGGACGCCTATCCACTCAATGTGCTCCCGAGGATCAAGCAGGTCCCGGAGGTGTGCTGCATTTTCTGCGCCACGGCCAACGAGCTTGAGCTGGTGGTGGCGGAGAGCGCCTTGGGGCGGGGGATCGTGGGTGTGATCGATGGCCAGATGCCAGTGGGGGTTGAGCAGGATGCAGATGTCGAGAAGAGAAGAGGATTCCTCCGGAAGATCGGATACAAGCTATGAGGAGCCGGACCTCTACGAGGTCCTGGGCAAGTACTACGACGTTTGGTATGAGGACCAGGTCGAGGACACCCAGTTCTATCTGCGCCTGGCGGAGCAGGTCGGCGGGCCGGTCCTGGAGTGCATGTGCGGCACCGGCCGGACATTGGTCCCGTTCGCGGAGAAGGGGTACGAGATCTGGGGCTTCGACCGCAGCCATTCCATGCTGGACCGCCTCACCGCCAAGATGGAGCTGTACGATGAGGAGGTCCAGGCGCGGGTGAGCGTCCATCATGCGGACATGCGCACCTTCCGTTGCCCCCGCAGGTTCAAACTGATAGTCGTCCCGTTCAACGCGTTCCTGCACCTCCTGGAGAGGGAGGGGCAGGAGGCCGCGCTGCGCAACGTCGCCGAGCACCTGGAGGAGGGGGGGCGCTTCGTCATGAGCGTCTTCAATCCCCGCCTGGACCGCCCGGAGGAGCTGGTGCGCCATCGCGGGACCAGGACCATGCTCAACGGGGAGATCATCTCCAAGTTCGAGGCCCAGACCTTTGACAGGCAGCGGCGGCGCACCACGGTGCACTATTTCCTCGACATCTCCCGCCAGGACCGGGAGATGCGGCGCGTCACCGCCTGTTTCACCATCAGGTACCTGGCGCACCAGGAGGTGCTGGAGCTGATGGCCGCCTCCGGCCTGGAGGTGGTGGCCACGTACGGGGACTGGCATGGAGGCCCCTTCACCGAGGAGAGCGACATAATGGTGTTCGTGGCCAAGCGGGCCCATGCTCCTTGACCTGGACCACACCCTCGGCTGCGGGCAGGTGTTCCGCTGGCGGAAGGAAGGGGGGCTTTGGAAGGGCATAGTTGACGGAAGGATGGTCGTGCTGGAGCAGGACGGCCCGAGGGTGGCGGTCCGCTCGGGCATGGGCATGGCGGAACTCGAGCGGTACTTCCGATCGGATGACGACCTTGAGGCCATCTACGGGGCGCTAGGGGCCGATCGGTACCTTTCCTCCTGCTTCGAGCGGTACCGGGGCCTGCGCCTGGTCCGCCAGGACCCGTGGGAGTGCATTGCCTCCTACGTCCTGGCGACGAACGCCAACATCCCGCGGATCCAGGGCATGGTCGAGAGGGTGTGCCGCACCTTCGGGACGGAGAGGGACGGGTACTACGCCTTCCCCACGCCCGGGCAGCTGCTGGACGGGTGCGGGCGGGTGGATGGATGTGGGCTTGGCTATCGGGCGGGGCGGTTCATCGAGCTTGCCCGGCTGGCGTACAGAGGGGCGATCGACTTCCAGGCGCTCATCGAGATGGAATACGAGGACTGCTGGCGGGAGCTGGTCAAGCTGCCTGGCGTCGGCCCGAAGGTGGCGGACTGCGTCAGCGTCTTCTCGTTGGAGCATCTGGAGGCGTTCCCGGTCGACGTGCGCATCCGGAGGGCGATGGCCGAGCTGTACGGGATCGAGGGGAGCTACCGCCACGTCAGCGCCCTGGCCCGGGAGAGGTTCGGGCGATGGGCGGGCTATGCTCAGCAGTACATCTACCATTCCTATGGGCGCTGATCACTCGCACTGCGGGCAGACGCACGCGGGGGCGCGGAGGCCGGTCTGGGCTTCGTAGATGCCGACCAGCATGCCGCTCCTCTTGACCATCTCGCAGATGCGGCAGGTCTCCACGACGATGTCGGAGCCGTTGATGATCCGGATGGCGGAGGTCTCCACCTCGCGCTTGAAGTCCTCGTACTTCCCGCTGTTCTCAAGCTCCTTGTTCGTACCCCTCTTGGCCTTGAGGTACTGGGAGATGGCCGCGTCGGTGACCCCGAACCTGCGGGCCACTTCTGCCTGGCTGAGATGGTGCTTCTGAACAAGCTCCCTGGCCAACTCGCGCCGGATGGAAGGCAGCACATACCAGACGATAAGCTCGCAGGGGATCTTCATCGCCTAATCAATGGCTTAACGATTCTTAATACTTGCTGTTCACTGGACCGGTCCATTCCCTGCGGGGTCGACGGGCGCGCGCCCTCCCGGTCCCCTGGAGGGGCGGGAACATGTCCCTTGGAACGGGAACGGCCCTGGACCAACGGAGGGGGCGCCTGGGGCGAACGCGCCAGGGGCCTCGCCGGGAGGAGGCGGTGGCCGACCCCGTTCCATCCATCGGCAGGGGTGGGCCTCGGGCATGATATAAATAAAAAATGTTCTTTACCTCAATCGCTCGGCCGAGGGCGCGAGAGGCATTCCAATGGAGATCGACGAGGTTCTGGTCACCCGCAAGATAGTGGAGAGGTACACAGAGGAGTTCCTGGAGAACGTGGACGTAGACGTCGTCATCGCCGGCGCCGGCCCGGCCTCATTGACGGCGGCGCGCTACCTGGCGAAGGCCGGGCTCAAGGTCGTTATCTTCGAGCGGAAGCTCACCCCCGGCGGGGGGATGTGGGGGGGAGGCATGACCTTCCCGGTCATCGTGGTGCAGGAGGGCAGCAAGGCCCTGCTGGAGGAGATCGGGGTCCGCCTGAGGGACGCCGGGGACGGCTACTACACCGCCGATTCCGTGGAGGCGTCCGCCAAGCTCATCGCCGCGGCGGTGACCGCCGGGGCCCGCCTCTACAACACCGTCTCCGTGGAGGATGTCATGATCCGCGGGGACGGCATATGCGGGGTGGTCATCAACTCCAGCGCCGTGGAGGTCGCGGGCCTGCACGTCGACCCGCTGGCCATCCGTTCCAAGTACGTCATCGACGGCACGGGGCATCCCGCCGAGGTCGTGCACGTGGTGCAGCGGAAGGTCGGCCGCCTGAGCACGCCGACCGGGCAGATCGAGGGGGAGCGGTCCATGTGGGCCGAGGTGGGGGAGCAGATGACGGTGGAGAACACCCGGGAGGTCTACAGGAACCTCTACGTGACCGGGATGGCCTCCAACGCGGTCATGGGGGCCCCGCGCATGGGCCCCATCTTCGGCGGCATGCTGCTGTCGGGCAGGAAGGTGGCGGAGCTGATAATCGCCCGGGAACGGGAGAGGTAGTTCAACCCTCCCTGCCCATCACCTTCCCCAGGAACTCCTGGATCTCCCAGTCCGGGATCTCCTTCGACGTCTTTTCCCTCACCGTCCATCCCAGCTCCGAAACGAACCCCTTGACCACCTCCTTCGCCTCCCTGCCCCCCTGCAGGTCGATGATCGTGAGGTCCCTCCCGCTGTGCTTGGAACGGAAGCACCCTATGATATGCGGCCCGCGCATGACCAGGCTGCCCATCCCCCCGCACCTCTCCCTGATCTCGTCGTAGAGGTAGTGGGCCATGTTGTCGAACTGATAGAGCACCAGCTCCCTGTCCGCGTCCTTCCTGCCGATGCCGTCGAGGTCCTCCTTGAGCGCCCAGTGCACCGCGTCGCTCCCCCGCTCCAGGAAGCCCTTGGCCAGGAACCCCTCCTCGGTCAGCTGCGCCAGGAGCGAGCGCAGCTCGCGCATCGGGACCTCCCCCCGCAGATAGCGGGACAGGTTCTCGGCGGTGAAGGTCCCGAAGTTGCGGAACAGCAGCCGGAGCAGCTCCAGGCGGGCCTCCCTGGCATCGAGGCCGGAGGAGGGCACGAGCGTGATCCGGTTGTTGCGGCCGTACGCCACGACGGTCGCACGGACGAGCTCCCGGAGCGCGTCCTGCGTCCGGCCGGGGCCGAGCACCGAGCGTTCGAAGAAGGCCCTCCTCGGCATCGGAAGGTTCCGCTCCAGCATCCTGACCATGGCCTGCGCGTCCTCGCTGAGCTCCCGGGCCTTGGCGTCCCGGTAGAGCGAGGCGTGCTGCATGCTCGTGTACATCATGTGCTCGGGCAGCCCGGTGACCACGTAGAGCAGCCCCTGCTCCACCATGCGCTTCAGCGGGACCTTGACCCGGCAGCGGGCGAAGGCCGCGGGGTCGCCGCGGAAGCCGCCGGTGCGCTTCACCCCCTCGATGACGTTCGGGTAGGCCGGCCTGGGGAGGAGGCCTTGCCGGCGCATGGCGTAGCGCCGCAGCTCCTCCCGCTCATACTGGCGCGGGACGCCCCCGCGGGCCCACATCCCCTCCAGATGGACGAAGCCCGCGGCCTCCAGGGCCTGGGCGGCCTCGCCCTGCACCTCGTCCGCCGCGACCCCGAGCACCTCCTTCACCCTCACCATGTCGAGCCCCTGGGCCGCCTGGAACCGGAGCAATGGTTCCAGGGCCTGCAGGGCCATCGGCAGGCGGGAAGGTTCGTCCAGGTCGATCGCCCGCAGCTCCACGCAGCCGCCCACGTCCCACTTCTCCACGCCCCCGACCACCGCCCCGTCGCGCAGCACCGGGAACACCCAGGAGTCCCCGAAGCGGGCATTGATGTCCGCCCAGTGCGGCTGGGCCGCCGGGTCGTACGGGCTGACCACGCTCCATTCCTCGCTAGGGGGCGAGAAGGCCCGCAGGGCGTCCAGCTCATCGGCCATCAACACCATCTCCGTGGCGGCGTCCCCGACGACGATCCTTTCCACCCCCAGCCGGTCCAAGGCCCCCTCGACCGCCTCCGGAGGGAGCCCCGTATACATGCGGACGGCCATGGGCGGGACCGGCCCGTAGGCCCGGACGAAGCGGCGCACGAGCTCCTCCGCCGGGTCCCCCTCATACTCGGGCGCGTCATACGCCTCATAGACGTTCTCCCGGGACCAATCCTCGCCCTCCTCGTACCTCCGAACGATGTACATGTTGCGGTCCAGCCGGTCCAGCGAGTCCTTGATTGTCTCCTTGGCGTCCGGCAGCCCCTTGGCAAGCTCGCGCATGCTCGCCCCCCCGAGCTCCCTTATCCTCCGCAGCACCCGCTGGTCCGTCTCGCTCAAGGCCATCGTACGATAGGCCTTCACGTACATCGGGGCGTCCTCCCTGAGCACGTAGCGCACCCTGCCCCGGACGAAGCGCCCGCTGAGCACCGTCCCATCCTCCCGGAGCCGGCGCCATTCCTCCAGGTCGAAGCCTTTCACCCGGCGGCCTATGTCGTAGAGGAGTCCCATCTCCCCGAAGTGGTGGAGGCATTCCTCCACGCTGTCGAACTGGCGCTCAAGCTTGGCCCGCTGGTACCCGTCGACCGTCCGGTGGTCGAAGACCTCCGAGCCGTGCCTCAGCCGCAGGTGGTCCCGCTTGAGCATGTACTGCTCCTGCTCCCCGGTCACAAACCGCCCTTCCTCGACCAGCCCGTCCTCGGTCAGCTGCCTGAGGGCGCGGCGCACCTCCTCCTCGGGAAGGTGCAGCGCGAACGCCGCCTCGTCCGCCGTCGCCGGCGCCCAGTGCTCCAGGTGCCTGAGCAGGGCGGTGGCGACGGCCCTCTCCCGCGGGACCCTAGGCACGCCCCTCGCCCGGTAGGTGAACCGGCCGTTGACCTGGGCCACCCGCCCGACGAGGTTCTGGGCCTCCAAGGCCCGGAGGACCTTGCCCGTGTCCTCCCGCCCCTTTCCAAGCGCGGCCTCGAGCTCCGCGGCCGTGCGGCCTTCCCTCAGGAGGGCGAGGGCGGCGGCCTCCTCGGCCCCGATGGCCCTGGGCTCGCTCAGGGAGGCGTAGGTCGGCAGATGCTCCGCCGCCACGTACTGCACGTCGTCCAAGTGCACGGAGGCTATGCGCCCCTCCGCCAGGAGCTCCGACGCCCATTCGTCCACCTGCTCCCGGCCCGGGCGGCAATAGGGATACACGCTCCTCCCCTTCTCCCGGAATATGTGGAAGGGGCCGGCGCGGGCGATCAGATCGAACAGTGTCTCCTTGTCCTCGGCGATGCCGCGCTTGGCCCGGAAATACGCGGAGACCGCCTCGTCCTCGAACTGGAACCGCTGCCCCTCCCCAAGGACCTTGGACAGGACCCTGCGGTGCAGCTCTCGCAGCAGGGAGGAGCGGTCCTCCATCATCACGATGTCGGAGATGCCGGCCAGCACTATGCTGTGCCCGAAGGGCGACGGGACGGGGGAGTAGGGGACGGTGGTCACCGTCATCTCCCCCGCCTCCATGGCCTGGACGACCTGCTCGGCCCTCTGAATGTCCATGACGTCCTCCAGCACCTCCCGGTAGGTCTCCTCGATGACCGGGACCGACTCCTGCTCGGCCAGGTAGTCGAGCAGGTACTGGGAGCGCACCTGCTGCCGGTTCACGGACACCTCCCGGCCCTTGTAGTTGCGCAGGACCATGAAGGACCGGGCGGCCACGTGCCGGAAGCGCTGCTTGAAGATCTCGGAATCCTTGACCGCCCGGCGCAGGACCCCGCGCAGCTCCCCCGAGCGGAGCAGCCCGGGGAGCGCGGCCAGGTCGATGCGCTTCGAGGCCATCAGCAGGAAGGCATCATCGGAGATGGAGACGGAGATGTTGCATCCCATGCGCTGCGTCAGCAGGAAGGCGTAGGCGCGGGACAGGGCGTCGTTCACCCTCCGGCCGAAGGGGAAGTGGAAGATCACCCCGCTGTTCCCTTGGGCGTCCAGGTACCCCTCGACGAGCAGGTGCCTCTGGTTCGGCACCCCGGCGGCCGCCCGCTGCTCCTTGAAGTAGTGCAACAGGGACAGGGCGGAGCCGTGGTCGATGGAGAAGTCGTCCATGAGCCATTGCACCACCTCCCCCTCCGGGGCGTCCAGCCTCGGCTCCATTTCCCCCCGGAAGCGGGCGATCTCCATGGACAGGTCGAAGGAGCGGGGCAGCATCTCGCCGGTCCAGGAGGGGACGGTCGGCTTCCTCCCCGGGGCCGAGCGCACGTAGACGCGCATCCCCTTGGCCCGCACGAACTCGTAGGGGCGGCCCCCGAGGACGAACACGTCCTTGACGGAGAGGCGCTCCACGAACTTCTCCGAGAGGTCCCCGATCAGCCCCCCGCGCTCATTGAAGACCTTGTAGGCCGCCTCCTCCGGGATGGTCCCCAGGTTCAGGAAGTAGATCATGCGCGCCCCCTTCTTCTTGCCGAAGGCGCCCTCCTCGGGATCGTACCAGAGCTTGGAGTACACGCCCTCGAAGGCGTCCTTGCTGCCAAGGTACCTCAGCGTCTGCAGGAGCTGTTCCTCGCTCAGGCCCCTGTAGCAGTAGGAGCCCCTCACCAGCCGCAGGGCCTCCTCCACCGTCCACCGCCTCTCCAGGGACATCCCGACCAGGGTCTGCGCAAGGACGTCCAATGCGTTCTCGGGGACCGTTACCCGGTCGATGGCGCGGCGGTGCGCCGCGCGGCACAGCACCGCGCATTCGACCAGGTCGTCGAGGTCGAGCACGATCATACGCCCCTTCGGGGTCCTCCCGACGGAGTGCCCGCTCCGGCCGATGCGCTGCAGCCCCTTTGCCACGCTCTTCGGCGAGCCTATTTGGCACACGAGGTCCACCGAGCCTATGTCGATGCCGAGCTCGAGCGACGTCGAGGAGACGACGCAGCGCAGCTCCCCCCGCTTCAGGCGGTCCTCGACGTCCAGGCGCGTCTCCTTGGAGAGGGAGCCGTGGTGCGCCTCGATGCTCTCGATGCCCCTCTCCCGGAGCTTGTACACCACCTGCTCCGTGCCGGACCGGGTGTTGGTGAAGACCAGGGTGGTCCGGTGCGCGTTCACCATGTCCCTGAGCATGTCGTACATGCGGGCGTTCACGATCTCGTACGGCAGGGCGGTCATGTCCTCCGTGGGGCACATCACCTCCAGGTCCAGGTCCCGCTTGGTGAGCACCTCGATGATCTCGACCGGCCGGACCTTCCCGTCCTGGCAGCCTACCAGGTAGGCGGCGATGTCCTCGATCGGGGCGAGGGTGGCCGAGAGGCCGATGCGGGTGATCGGCCGCTGGCATAGGGCCTGCAGCCGCTCGAGCGTGAGCGAGAGGTGCGCCCCCCGCTTGGAGTCGCATATCTCGTGGATCTCGTCCACGATCACGTACTCCACCTGCGAGAACTTCTCGCGGAACTTGGGGGCGGTCAGCACCAACGCCAGGGACTCGGGGGTCGTGATGAAGATGTGCGGCGGCTTCCTCAGCTGCCTCTGCCTCTCCGCGGGGGAGGTGTCGCCGGAGCGCACCCCCACGCGCACCTGGGGGAACCCGTAGCCCTTCCTCGTCGCCAGCTCGTGCATCTGGCCCAGCGGTTCCTCCAGGTTCTTGTTGATGTCGTTGGCCAGGGCCTTGAGCGGGGACACGTACACGGCGTAGATACGGTCCTCCAGCCGCCCCTCCTTGGCGTACTTGAAGAGCTCGTTGATGATGGAGGTGAAGGCGGTGAGGGTCTTTCCGGAGCCGGTGGGGGAGGACACCAGGACGCTCTTCCGCTCGTGGATGAGGGGGATGGCGTACGCCTGCGGCTCCGTCAGCCCCTCGAACCGCGAGTCGAACCATTCCGCGATGAGCGGATCGAGGAGGGAGAGCACCTCCTGCTTGCTTGCCCTTTTCCTTACCCTCTGCATGCGCGCACCTTGATGGAGCGCTTTCTATCTGATGCGCCTCTATTATTAGTTTGCCCTACGACCATCGAACGCAGGGGCGGGAAGATAGGTTTAAGGGGGCTGAGGGGCAACACAGGAGCGGTGCGGGGATGAGGTGGTTCAGCTTCGGGAAGGAGGGCGCCAGGCTGCCCTGGGGGGAGTGGGGGAGGGCCACGAGGGACCCGGAGGACATGCTTGCGAGCATCGCGCTGGGGGAGGCCGCGTACCGGAGGTGTGCGAGGGCCGCGGGGCTCCGCCCGGAGGAGGGGGCCGAGGGCGCGCTCACCGCCTTCGCCCATATCCTCCACCATATGCTCGACGAGCTGGATGAGGACCGCGTGCTCGAGCTCCGCTACCACCTGCAGGAGGGATGGATGCGGACGGAGCCATGGCTCTGGGAGCGGCCGGAGGAGGTCCTCTGGCCGATGGGCGGCGACCTGCGGGCGGAGCTGCTGGCCCTGCGGCATGGCCTGGAAAGGGCGGTGGGCCCGGAGCTGCTCCGCCTGGCGTGGAGCGGCATGGTCGCCTCCGGGAGGCGCATGCCCCTGGGCCCCGCGCCCCTCGGCACGGCCGTCCCCTTGACGCTACTGGACAGGATGCTGGTCGAGGGCATCCCGCCGTTCCTGGACGAGGAGGAGCGCCGGGGGATGGCCTTCCTGCGCTCCGGGCTGCGCCTCAGTGATCGGGCCTCGACGGAGGAGCTCGCCGCGGCGCTGTCCGCGCAGGCGCTCGTTCTCCACAGGGGCGGGGTGCACCTGGACGGGAGGCTGGGCGGAGGGGGATGGTATACCGGGAAGGAAGTGCTGGAATGGAGGAGGAAGGGGCTGCGCTCCTGCTGCCTCCTCATCCCCTTCCGGGCCATGTTCCTTGCCTCGGTCACAGGGGCGAGCGGCCCCTTACGGGTTACCTTTCCTGATTAAGGTTAAATCCTCGCTTCTCCCATGCCCTACCAATATGCGCAAGTCGGCCGTCGCGCTGCTGGCCTTGGCCCTCGTGCTCTGCTCGGCCTGCGTCCCCAGGGGGACGGAGGCGGCGGGGGTCGCAGGAACCGATATAGCGGGCAGGGTGGTGAACGAGACCGGCGCAGCCTTCCCTGGCGTGGAGGTGCGCGCCGTCAACTCGGCCTCTCGCACCGTCTACAGGGCGTACAGCGGGCCGGACGGCAACTACACCATGCCTGATGACTTCGTGCAAGGAACCTACGCCGTCTCCGCCCACTTCACCAACTACTCGGCCAACATCACCTATTACGATGTGCGGGTCGGGCTGGGCCAGGTCCTACGCCTGAACTTCACCATGCGCGAGGTCCTGTGCACCCTGACAGGCTTCGTGACCAATGGCACCACTCCCGTCTACGGGGCCACGGTGAGGCTGATCGGCGCCGGGGGCAACTACTCGGGGGTGTCCCAGCTCTCGGGGCAGTACAGCATCACCGGGGTGAAGCCCGGAACGTACACGGTCGTTGCCAGCAAGGTCGGCTACTATCCCTCGGACCCCTTGGAGCCGGTGGACATGATCAGGGGCAATACCACGAACATCGACCTCGTCCTGAGGGAGCAGCCCGCCGAACTCACCGGGATGGTGAGGTACGACGGGGACGGACTGTCGGGGGTCAAGGTGCGCCTGTCCAACGCCCAGTTCACCGCGGAGACCATCACGGACGCGGAGGGTAACTACACCTTCACCCAGGTGCCGTCGGGCTCCTATACGATAACGTTCAGCAAGGACCAGTTCCTCACCGTGGAGATGAGCGTCGGGCTGGCGCCGTTCGAGGACCGGGAGCTGAACGTCGAGATGGAGTACGACAGCGCCAACAACACCCAGACCTTCCTGCTGGGGCTTGATCTGGCGCACTCCCTCATGGTCGTCGGGGTGGGGGTCTCCCTCGTCATCATGGCCGTGGGCCTTTTCATCGACTACAAGGTCCGCCGCCGCCCGGACGTCCTTGAGCGCGAGGAAGAGGGGACGGAGGAAGGCTCAGAGAAGGGCTGACCGCTTAGCGACGCCCTCCTCCACCTCCTTGAACAGGCTCCTTCCATGGGCGTCCATGGCAACGACCATAGGGCCGAGGCCCTCGGCCCGGAGATGCCAGACCGCCTCCGGCATCCCCAGGTCCTCCCAGTGCACATCGATCACCTCCGGGAGGGCCTCCGCGGCCACCACCGCCGCCCCTCCGGGGAACGCGAGGTAGGCGCAGCCGACCTCCCGCATCGCCTCGAGGACCTCGGCGGACATGCCCCCCTTCCCGATGATCAGGCGAGGCCGTCCCAGGCGGATAAGCTCAGGGGCCAGGCGGTCCATGCGGGCGCTGGTGGTCGGGCCGGCGGCTATGACCCTCCAATCCCCGTCCCGGCGCACGATCGGCCCGCAGTGGTAGATGGCCATGCCCTCCAGCCGGAACGGGAGGCCTTCCCCGGTCCGAAGCATCCGCACCGCGCGCAGGTGCGCCTCGTCCCGGGCGGTCAGCAGCTCCCCGCTCAGGGACACCAGTTCCCCGGCCCGCAGTGCCCTCGCCCCCTGCTCCGACAGGGGCGCCTTCAACTCCCTGAGGGTCACCATCCCCCCTCCTGGCGGAAGGAGACCGTTCCATCGGGCCGGACCCGCGCGAACGCCCTTCGCAGGGCCCAGCAGCTCAGGGAAACCGCCACTGGCAGGCTGGCTGTATGGCAGCTCGCCTTCTCGATGAGCACATCGAGGCAGGTCGTCCTTCCCCCCAGCCCCATCGGGCCCAGGCCCAGGGAGTTGAGGTCCGTTAAAAGGGAGGTCTCCAGGGCCGCGAGCGCGCCGTCCCCGTTCCGCGACCCCAGGTCCCTGAGCAGCGCCCGTTTTGACAGTAATGCGGCCTGGTCCGCCGTCCCCCCGATGCCCACCCCGACCACGGTCGGCGGGCAGGGACGGGGGCCGGCCCTCACGACGCACTCGAGGACGAAGCGCCGGACGCCCTCCATGCCCTCGGCGGGGTTCAGCATCCTCAGGGCGCTCCAGTTCTCCGAGCCCGCCCCCTTGGGCAGCACGGCGAGGTCCAGGTGCCTGGCGTCAGAGGGCTCGAAGTGCACAGGCGGCATCCAGAGGCCCAGATTGTCACCGTGGTTGGCCCTGGAGACCGGGTCCACGGTGTTGGGGCGCAACGGGACCTCCTCCGTCGCCCGCGCCACCCCCCGGCGGATCGCCCTCTCCATCCTCGGATCGTACCTGCCGCGGACGAAGAACACCGGCAGGCCGGTGTCCTGGCACATGGGGACCGTCAGCTCGGCCGCCATGGCCGCATTGCGCAGGACCACCTCGAGCTGGGAGCGGGGCAGCATTTCCGGCTCGTTCCCCAGGGCGGCGCTCAGGGCGGCGCGCACGTCGGCCGGCAGCATGCACTCCGCCTCCCTCAGCAGCCGGACCACCGCCTCCTCCACGATCGCGGACGAATACATCTCATCGCCTGGATTGATGGAGGGGGAGTTAATCCTTGGCCCGGTCCCGTGGTTAATATATTATAGCACCTTATGAATCAATGCCCGATTCCGATGGAAGCGCCCATTCAGGTCCAAGGCCTCACAAAGGTCTACGGGGGAGGGTTCAGGGCGGTGGACGCGCTCGACCTGAGCGTGCCCAAGCGCGCCTTCATGGGCTTCCTGGGCCCCAACGGGGCCGGGAAGACGACCACCATAAAGATCATCACCAACATGCTCGCCGCCACCTCCGGGGAGGCGTACATCAACGGGGTGAGCGTCAGGAAGGACCCAAAGCGGGCGCTGGCGGACGTGGGGGCGGTCGTCGAGACCCCGGAGTTCTACCCCTACCTCACCCCCATGGAGACGCTGCAGTACCTGGGCTCGTTGCGGGGGATGCCCGCCTCCGAGATCGCGGCGCGGGGCCGGGACCTGCTGGATCTGGTCAAGCTCACGGAATGGAGGGACCAGAGGGTGGGCAAGTTCTCCAAGGGCATGAAGCAGCGCCTCGCGCTCGCCCAGGCCCTGCTGCCCCAGCCGGCCGTGATCATCCTGGACGAGCCGACCTCCGGCCTGGACCCCCGGGGCATGGTGGAGGTGCGGGATATCCTGCGGCAGCTGCACAGGATGGACGTCACCGTGCTCATGTCCTCGCACCTGCTGAACGAGGTCCAGGAGGTGTGCACTGACGTCGCCCTCATCAACCGGGGCAGGCTGCTGCGGGCGGGGAGCGTCGCCGACCTTCTCAACGAGGTCAAGGCGCGCAGGATCGACGTCCGCACGCTGCGGCCGCTGACCCCGGCCATGTTCGACCGGGTGCGCGCCGTGCCGGGGGTGAAGGGCCTTACCTTAACAGGGGACCTCTCCTTCGCCGTCGATTTCGAGGGGGAGGAGGAGGCGCAGGCCCAGCTGCTCATCGCGCTGCAGAACCTCGGCCTCATGGTCGTCTCGTTCAAGGAGTCGGGCGTGGCCCTGGAATCGCTGTACATGTCGCTGATAATGGACTCGAGGTGAGCTGATGGAAGGAGAGACTGTAAACAACAGGGAGCGGCTTCCCTCGGATCTGCAGCAGATCATGATCATCGCCAGGTACGATGTCCTGAAGCACCTGCGCTCCAGGCGGCTGCTCGGCCTCCTTGCCCTGGAGGCCGTGCTCATCGGGCTCACCTTCGGCCTGCCTCTCCTGCTGGGGGCGGACACCCCGGACGACCCCACGGAGTACATGTCCGGGTTCGTGGGCTGGGCCAACCTCCTGGTGGTCATTGGCGCCACCATGTTCGCGGGCGACGCCATAGTCTCCGAGTTCCAGGCGCGCACCGGGTATCTGCTGTTCCCGAACCCAGTGAAGCGGAGCGCGATCTTCATCGGGAAGTACCTCTCCACGCTCGGGATCATAGTCCTCATGCTCGCCGTGTACTACGGCGTCGCGGCCGCGCTGACGTTCGGCATGACCGGCGGGGCCTCAGGGCTCTGGGCCTACTCAATGCTCCTGGCCTTCGCCTATGGCGCGGGGGCGGCCGCGCTCGGCTTCCTCATCTCCTCGGCGCTCAAGGGCTCGACGGGGGCGCTGGTCCTGACCTTCTTCACCCTGCTGATGATAATGCCGATGATCGCCCAGATGCTCCCCCTCGGGGACATCAAGCCCTGGTTCATCCTGACGTTCTGCGGGCAGGCCATCTCCACCGTCCTGACCGAGCCGTACCCCGTCGACACGCTGGAGTCCATCCCCCTCGGGAACGGGCAGTACTTCGAGTACTGGATATACTACCCGGAGATCGGGGTGTCGCTGGCCGTCATAGCCGTGTACGTCGTGGTCTGCCTCGGCCTCGGGCTGTACCTGTTCAGGCGGAGGGAGATGGTCTCCTAAGGCTGCCTGAGGTCCATCGGAACGCTCGCCCTAGGCGCCGCGCGGCTCATCCCTGGAGGGGAAGCAGGTAGAGTTCCTCCTCGTCCTGGAAGACCTTGACCGTGTCGCCCTTGCGCTCGAATCTCGGCGGCTTCCGCAGATCGAGGACCCTGAAGGTGCCAGGGTGCAGGACCTGCACCTCGCGGTCCGTCTCGGTGACCACGACCGCCTCGAGCACGTCCTCCCTTCTCCCGATCACCTTGGCGGAGGTCATGTCGCTGTTGCTGACCATCAGGGCCTGGGCCGTCCTGAGGTCGGTGAGCTTGGTGGAGCTCGCCCGGAGCGCCCCGACGAGATAGATACGCCCCTCATACCGCACTATGTCCCCGAAGCGGTACGCCGGCAGGCGGACCAGGAACGTCACGCGGTAGAGGTCCCTTCCCTGCTTCTGGGTGACCAGCTTGGCCGTCTCCCGCACCTCCGCCGCGTACTGGTCCGCCAGCTCGTGCGCGATCGCCCTCCCTACGACCGAGGACGACAGCACCACGTCCACCCCGCCCTGGGCTGTATTGAGGCGATCGACCTTGGAGACGAAGAGTTCGCGGTCCGCCCTCATGTGCGCCTCCATCAGGCTTTGGATGCGGGCGATGATCTCCTCACGGAGCCCGTCGGGCATCCTGCGGTCCCGGGTGCGGACCTGCAGGGTGCCCTCGTAGTAGTTGCCCATGAGCCTGTTGCACCTCGGGCAGGAGGTGTTCTTGAAGCGGACGATGGTGGTGTGTGCCTCGTCGACCTCCAGCCCCTCCACGGCCATGCCCACTTCCACGTCCACCCGGTAGTTCGCGTCGTCGATCCTTTCGGCGCGCTCCCCGGCGCTCACCGGCTCGGCGCCCTTCTCCAAAAAGACCGCCAGCTCGGCCGCCCTCTCCGCCACCTCCTCCCGGGCCTCTATCCCCATCCATTTCCCGTCCAGCATGTAGTCGCCGCAGTGCCCGCACTGGGGCACGTCCACGTGGTCGGGGAGGGAGGAGAAGTGCTTCCCCTCGAGGAAGCACCGTTCGCACAGCGATCGATGGACGGGGCCTTCGGCCCCGCACCTGACGCAGAAGGGCATCTCACCACCTCACCATCTGGGCATGCGGAACCCCCTCGATGCGGATGACGCTCGCCATTTCGATGTAGCCGTGCTCGGCGGCGATGCGGCAGACGTCCTCCCCCACCAGGTTGGCCACCGTGGCCATGGCCAGGCGGCCGAGCAGCATCGCCTCGCCCCCCTGGTCCCCGCCGTAGAACTCGCTGCTGACCTCCAGGCGCAGCTCCCCTTCCCTGAGCCTGCGGCCGAGGAGACCGCTGTCGCACGCGGCGATCACCGTGTCCCCGCCCCGCCGGTGCACCTTCACCAGGACCTCGCACATCGGATGGGAGTCATAGGGCAGGGAGATAAACCTTTCCTCTGTCGTCAGCTGAGGGTGGTGAGCTTGTAGTGGCCCGCCTGGGGCTCGTAGATGTCCCCGCTCTGCTTCAGCTTGGCGATGGCGGCCCTCAGCTCGGCCTCCGTGAGGTTCCGGTCCGCCGCCCTCTGGATGAGCGTGATCTCGGAGGCGCCGGTCCCGGGCTCGGAATTGTCGTGGATGAGCTGCCTGACGAGCGCGATGCGGTTCCGCTCGTTGCGCGTCGTCCCGGTCATGAGCTTGTCCACGTCGATCGTCCCCTCGTCCGAGGCCATCTTCTTCAGGTAGTGCTCCACGATCCTGATCGCCCGCTCGGCGTCCTCCGACTCGACCACCTGCGAGAGGCGGATGCGGGCGGACGCCTCCGAGAGGCGGATGAAGGCCTCCAGCTGCCTGGCGGTAATCGGAACGGAGGAACCGGCCTTCTCCCCCAGCTTGCGGATCGCGAGGTACTTGTCGATGATCATCTGCCTTGCCTCGTCCCCGAGCACCGGCGTGTAGCGCTTGGCGAAGGCGACGTACTTGCGCATGAACTCCCGGTCGTAGACGGGGCGGAGGACATCCGTCTCCTCCATTATCCGCTGGTAGTCGATGCCCTTGATCTCCTCGGGATTCGGCACGTTCATCAGTTCCCCGCGCACATGCCCCTTGAGGATGTGCTCGGCGATCTTCTGGTCCCTGGCCGCGTTCGGTTTGTCCGTGAGGGCGAAGATGAGGTCGAAGCGCGAGAGGAGGGCGGGGGGCATGTTGATCTGGGAGGCCAGGGCCTCCGCGTCGTCGAAGCGCCCCAGCTTGGGGTTCGCCGCCCCCAGCATGGAGCAGCGGCACTGCAGGGAGGCGGTGATGCCGGCCTTGGCGACGCTCACCCGCTGCGACTCCATCGCCTCGTGCATGGCGGAGCGGTCCTGCTCCGTCATCTTGTCCAGCTCGTCGATCGCCGCCAGCCCCTTGTCCGCGAGGACCAGCGCCCCCGCCTCCAGGGTCCACCGCCCGTCCCCGAACTCGTCCTTGACCGCGGCCGCGGTGTTGTGCACGAGAAACCCGTTGGCGATGAAGCTGTGGGCCCCCTCCACCGTCAGGTCGTAGACGAACGGCGGGAGGGCGGCGCGCGCCTCCGCGACGCTCTCGATCCTTCCGAGCGAGAGCCTCCCCTTCGATGGGCCAGATGGGGCCTGGAGGACGTGGTCGCCTGCCAAAATGTCAGACGCCTTGACCCATCGGGGACGGCCACCTCTTTGGGCGCGGACCATGGTCTCCGGGGTGACCCGGATGGTGTTACCAGCCTCGGTGCGCAGTTCCACAAGAAATGAAGGGGTCCGTAGCCGGAAGACCGAGATCACCGGTCGGACGTCCGTATGACGGTCCCCCGTCGCCGTGGCGACCCCGTTCACCCGGACCTCCTGCCGCCAGACCCCGGCCTCGACCTCGAGCGGGGAGCGCATGCGCGCCTCGACGAACTCGCCGATGGGCTGTGCCCTCCCGTCCACCTCGATGAGCGTTTCCGGCGCGACGCACAGCCCGGCGGCGGACGAGCTCTTCCCGGAGGCGTAGATCCCGCGGGGGGCCATCTCCGACATGTACCGGAGGAGCTGGCTGTTGTGCGAGATGATGCCGTTCGCCACGAAGATGTGCGTGTCGGCCACCTCGATGTCGTATACGAACGGCGTCTCCGCCCTTACCTCCTCCTTCCTCACGACCTGGTCCCAGCCGATGCCGCGGTCGAAGCCGCAATAGTTGCCCTCCGGGACGACGTCCGACGCCACGGCCAGATAGTTGCCCTCGACGATCTTGCCGGCGGGGCGCTGCGCCAGGAAGTAGGCGTTCTGCACGAAGAGGGGATGGGTGGAGGTGACGGTCAGCGTCCGCCCGCCCTCGGTGGTGAACCGGAGGAGGCGCCGGGGGGAGTCCCTTCTCCAGACTCGGACCGCTCTGCCCTTCTCCAGCCGCCCCTGCGCTGTGAACGTCATGACCTCGAAGTCCGCCTCGGCGTACTCCCCGTCCTCCACCTCCTTCGCCCCGTTGACCGAGAGCCAGTGCTCCACCAGTTCCTGGATGTTCCTTTCCGTGCGGTCGCCCATGAGCACCATAGCGTCCCCGGTGACGCACTTGGCGACCCCGGGGTCGCCGACGAGGAGGATGTGGATGTCCCCCCTGATCTTCGTCCCGTCCTCGAGCTGCTTGGGGGTGCCCCCGAACAGCTGCAGGGCGATGCTCTCCTTGACCTCCTCGTAGCCGTGGATGGCCGGGGCGATGGAGCCCACGATCCGCTGGAAGACCTCGGGGGCCTTCGCCTCCCTCTTTATCGCCTCCTCGTCCTCCTCGGAGATGACCACCTCCTCGTACTCGTGCTGCTCGAACTCCATGGAGAGCACCGCGAGGTCGATGTCGAACAGGGTGGACTTGATGCGGTCGCCCTTCTGCTGGCTCCTGAGGACGCCGTTCAGGACGACGCGGTCCCCGGGGGAGAGCGCCCCCGCCAGATCGTCCTCGAGGAAGGCCGTGAGGCGCTCGGGCTGGGCCCCTCCCCTCAGCCCCTCGGGGGACTCCTGCACCTCCACCTTCTGCGTGTCGATGTACACGGACTCCTCCGTCAGCAGCTGGAACTTGGTGCTTCCGGCCGTCCTCCCGCACCCCTCTTGCTCCTTGTAGCACTCCATCGGCTCCCGGAAGTACAGTCCGTCCTGCGGCTCCAGGATCCGGGCGGGGCAGCGCATGCAGCGGAAGACGCCGAGGACGAGCCGTGGGCGCACCTCGGTGGCCTTGCGGACCAGCCCCTCCACCGAGATGAGCCTCCCGAGGTGCTCGCTCCTCAGGTTGCGGATCTCGATGCGGCTGTCCCTGGGGAGTTCCTTGATGCGCAGGTGCACCTCCGCGGTGGTGCGGGCGGCGTCGCTGAGCCGCCGGACCACCTCCTCGCCCTTTCGCAGGGCGCGGTCCGGGTGGCCCAATATGAAGCTGGCGAAGTCGGGGTCGAACCGGTCGATCTCCGAGTAGGTGAATGTCAGGCTCCGCATCTCAGGAAGCCTGTCCGTGAGTTCGAGCAGCCTCAGTCGGTTCTCCTCCGCTTCCAGGAACTCCTCCCAGCGCGCGGCTATGTCCTCGTCGGTGTAATCGATAGGCAAAATCATCTCCCCGTTGATGATGTCGATGCAGGGATGCGGCCGAGGCCGCATCAAGGAGGTGAGGTATTCCCTAGGGCCATTTTTACCTTTACCCTTCGTCCCGTCCGCCGCCCTCGGGAGGGGGGCAGTAGTCCCATTGGACCTGGACCACTTCCTGGCTGGTGCGGGCGGCCGCGTACCGCTCGAGGGGCTCGCGGTTCAGGGCGAGGAACTGCCCGCCCCAGGTGAACTTAGAGAGGACCTCCCGCGCCTGTCCCTCCTCCCCGACGATGTAGAGGGCGGCGGCCACCGCCTCCGCGCTGGTGAGCCGCAGGGGCTTCCCCCAGTTGACAGGGTTGGCGGCCAGCAGATAGGGGAGGGCGCGGTGGGCACCCCCGCGCACCTTCGGGAACCGCTCAATGTTCTCCCACGAGAGGTCCATGACCAGGATGCCGTGTTCCCTCGCCCTCGCCCCATCCTCGCGGGAGATGGCCCTCTGGGCGAAGGGATCGAGCACCAGGACGCCGTAGGGCGCCGCCCTGAGGCGCGGGAGTTCGGTGGCCAGGTGGAACCGGACCATCTTGCGGGCGGTGCATTTCTTGGGGTCGCAGTCCCCCTCGTCGTACACGTAGACCTTGCTCATGCTTCCGGGCCGAAGGTGCTGTCGATCCATCTGATGATATCGTCCCGCGTCCTTCTGTGGACCGCGAGGAGCTCCTCCTCCGTGCCTCGGGCCTTGCAGGGGTCGTCGAAGTTCTTGTGGATGTAGTCCTTCCCGCGCAGGAAATGGGGGCATTCCTCCTCGGCCTCGTCGCAGAGTGTGACGACGTAGTCGAACTCCTTGCCGTAGAACTCCTCCACGCTCTTGGAGCGCTGCCCGGAGATGTCGATCCCGATCTCGGCCATTACGGCCGCCGCCCTGCGGCTGACCCCCTCCGGGCTCAGGCCTGCGCTGCTCGCCTGGTACCTGTCGCCCATCCTGGCGTTGACGTACCCCTCGGCCATCTGCGAACGGGAGGCGTTCCCTTTGCATATGAAGAGTATCGTCCGTTTGCTCCCCGATCCCCTATCCCTTCTCCTGGTCATGTGATCGTGCCTCCCGGGCCTTGGTTATCGCCCCGCAGTGGGGGCAGCGGGAGATGGCCCAGCTCCCGTTCGCGTCCCGTCCATGCCTGGAGGCCAGGATGCCCTTGGCCCCGAGCCTGTACCTGGCATGGCACCTCTGGCACTCGTACTCATATCGATCCGTGACGGTCACGGCCAGCAGGACCGCGGCCGCCGCGAGCGGTATCAGCCACAGGGCCCACAGGTCGGTGAACAGGAGCCCCGCTACGCCGATGGCGGCCAGCAGCCCGCCCGCGATCGCCTTGGGTTCGACCTTTCCGTTGAGCATGAAATGACACCTGACGGCGGCGCCCATGACGGCCCGAGGCCTTCGAGCGCCGACGGGACGCTTCGTTCCTCTTCGCTCGGCCGGATATCGCGTTCCCAAATATAAGGGAGGGTGGCGGTGGTTCGCAACGAGCGCGGGCCTGTCGGAATAGCTTTATCTCCGGGGGGAGCGATGGACGAGCGCCACGATGATGATAGACCCAGCTCTGACAGGTGATGAGAGACGGGCGAGCTGAGTGGTGAAATTAATTTTTCTGCATAAAAATAAAATAGCGCGAGCCATATATACCTCAGGGATGGAGATGCCGACCGGGTACGATCTGATAGGGCACAGCCATGATTTCCGCATGCACCTGCTCAAGCGGCTGGCGGCCTGCATGGTGGACGTGGCGGTGGTGTTCGTGCCGGTGACCGTAGCGATATACCTCTTGGACCTGGAGCCGAAGGAGCTGCTGGCCGGGGTGCTCTCCGGCTTCGTCTGGTTCCTCTACTCAGCGGTGGCGGAGGCGCGCACCGGGACCACGCTCGGCAAGAGGATCGTAGGGCTTGTGGTCGTCTCCAAGGACGGACCGATGACGCTGTCGAAGGGAATCGTCAGGAACGTCCCGAAGATGTTCTGGTATTTGTTCCTGCCAATCGACTTCCTGGTCGGCCTGAGCCGCGAGGGGGACCCGAGACAGCGTTGGGTGGATAGCGTTTCGGCCACGACGGTGATGGCGAAGACGATTGAGTGATGAACGTATTTTTATAAAATAATAAAATAAAATATGAAATAGGTTTTGTAAATCCTTAGATGGTTCCCTCAGCAATAACCTGGGTGGTTCCACCGGAACTCCACAATATCTTCACGCTCACAGGGGAACCCGTATTTGTGAAGTAATCACCGGTGGAGATTTTTTCATCTAGGCCAGCGTCTACGAAGGTTACATTAAATTTTGGCGAAGTAGCTTTTATCAGGGTATAAAGGCCATCATCGTTCGTATCATTTAGCGTGGTGAAAACGGTACCGTTGATAGAAATGGATATCACCATATCTCCATCGATGGGTTCAGCCTCGCTGATGCTCAATACCAACCTATTCCCACTGTTTGTCAGGCTTGCGGTGGGGGCTTGACCGCTGCTGTCCCCGCCGAAGCCCATGACCATCACGTACAGCACGGCGGCCAGGACGACGGTGATCGCGACCATCAGGATGGTGGCGATGACCGGGGACACGGCCTTCGTGTTCTTCTTCCACATCTTCTTCATCATATGCTTTCAGTCTCCTGGTAGGTTTCCCTACCAGCCTCTGTTTGCACTTCTCAGGATAAATAATTATCTATGCCGGGATCATAATAAATTCGGTCCACCGATGCGGTCCGCGGGGCCGGCGCGTTATTTACGATGCTTCGCTCCGAGCCCTGCGCCCTGTCCTTCGCCTTGGTTCTTCTCATTTCAAGGTGATGATCTGGTCGCAGACCAGCTGCAGCATCTCGTGGACCTCCGGCTTCATCTGCTCCCCGATGCTCAGCAGCACCGGGTACGCGCCCCTGCTCTTGACGCTGGCCATCAGCACCTGCATGAACTCGTAGAGCATGCGGACCTCGTTGTGCGCCGCCAGCGAGTTCACCGAGTCCAGGATGACCATGAACCGCTCCCCCTTCCCCTTGCGGAATAGGTACTCCGCCTTGAGCACGATGTACTCGAGCATGGCAGGGCTTTCCACGAAGACGGTCTGGGCGTCGTCCGAGGGCGCGCATTCCATGGTGGCGAAGGAGATGCAATCGACGAACCGCAGCCTGTCGGTCGCGATCTCCAGGGACCCGAGCGCCGCCTTGATGGTCGAGGCGGGGACGGTCACGGAGATGTAGATGCACGTAAGCTGCTTTTTGTTGCAGAAGCGGTCGATCAGCGTCGTCAGCGTGTCGAAGTACGCCTCCACGCTTATGTTCAGGTCCAGGGAGACCGCCGGCCCGAGCTCGTCGAGCCTGCCGAGGACCTGCGGGGCCACCTCCTCCATGTCAGAGCCCCCTGAGCATCGGGGTGACCAGTATGCCCTCCGAGGTCATGTCCATCACGTACTTCGCGCGGGAATGCGCGACCCCGGTCATCTTGACGACCTCCAGCACGCGGTAGTTGTCCCCCCGCCGCACCGCCGTCCCCAGCCTGATGATGCCATCGGCCATGGTCTGCTCCAATCCCTGCATGTCGTCCCCCTCGGTGATCAGCAGCCCGGTGCACTTGGCCTTGAACAGCAGTCTCGAGAGGGACACGAGGAACGCCCTGGCCACCCAGTCCTGCATCTCCAGCATCAGGGGGTTGGTGGCGTCCAGCACCAGCCGTTGGGCCTTGCTCCCGTCTATGGCCTCCGCGATGTCCTCGACGATGGCCGAGACCTCCGGCCGGGTGATCTTGCCGTCCTCCCTCTCCCCCGAGCCCATGTCGTCTATGTGCTTGATCGCCAGCCTTCCGTCCTTGAACGGATCGCCCTCGGCCCGGTCCAGCCTCGGCATGGAGGCCAGGAGCTTCTCGGGGCTGTGCACGGTGGAGATGTACACCCCCCGCTGCCCGGCGAGCGCCCCGCGGAGGAGGTATTCCATGGCAAGGAACGTCTTCCCCGAGCCGCAGGGCCCGCAGACGGAGACCATCCCGCCCACGGGGAGCCCCCCGCCCACCAGGCGGTCTATGCACTCCATGCCGGTGCAGAGCTTGGTGCCCGGGGATGCAGCCATGCGATGATGATGCCCCTATGCGGATATATTGTTTTAGGAAAGGATTAGTATCCTGGCGGAGATTGCCGTTCCATGAAGCCGGTCCTGCAGGTCGCCTTGGACCTGATGCATCTTAAGCGCGCGCTGGAGATCGCCCGGGAATCCCTGGAGGGAGGGGCGGACTGGATAGAGGCGGGCACGCCGCTCATCAAGAGCGAGGGGGCGGAGTGCCTGCGCGCCCTGAAGAGGGAGTTCCCCGGCAGGACCCTGGTCGCCGACATGAAGACCATGGACGTCGGGGCCTTCGAGGTGGAGATCGCGGCCAAGGCCGGCGCGGACATCGTGACCGTCCTGGGGCTCTCGGACGATGGCACCATCTCGGAATCGGTGCTCACCGCCCGGCAGTACGGGGCGGCGGTCATGCTCGACCTGATCAACGTCCCTGACAAGGTCGCCCGGGCCAGGCGGGCCGAGGAGCTCGGCGTCTCGTACATCTGCCTTCACGTGGGGATAGACGAGCAGATGAAGGGGGAGGGCTCCCCGTTGGACGTGGTCTCGGAGGTGGCCGCGGCCGTCAGCGTCCCGGTGGCCGTGGCCGGGGGCATAACCGCGGAGACGGCCCCGCGGGTGGTCGAGCGCGGGGCGGCGATCGTCATCGTCGGCGGGGGGATAATCAAGACGGGGGACGTCCGGGCGGCGGCCAGGGCGGTCAAGGACGCCATGGCCACCGGGAAAGGGCTCCCGAACGCCCTGGCCAGGAAGTACGGGCAGGAGGAGCTGTTCGAGGCGTTCTCGAAGGTGTCCACCTGCAACGTCGCCGATGCCGCGCACAAGCGCGGGGTCATGGACAACGGCATCGTGCTCCGCACCGGCCACGGGGTGAAGGTCGTCGGGAGGGCGCTCACCGTCCAGACGGCCAAGGGGGATTGGGCCAAGCCGGTGGAGGCGATCGACCGCGCGAAGAAGGGGGACGTCATCGTGATCGACGCCGGAGGGGGCGAGATCGCGGTCTGGGGGGAGCTGGCGGCCAACAGCGCCCTGGTGAAGGGGGTGGCCGGGGTCGTCATCGACGGCGCCGCCCGCGATATCGACGGGATCGTCGACCTGGGGTTCCCCTGCTTCAGCAGGCACGTTTCCCCGCATGCAGGGGAGCCGAAGGGGTTCGGGGGGATCGGGCACGAGATCGTGTGCGGGGGGCAGATGGTGCGGACCGGGGACTGGATCGTCGGGGACGAGAGCGGCGTTATCGTAATCCCGCAGGAGCATGCGGTCGAGCTTGCGAACCGGGCCGTCGATGTCTTCGAGCATGAGGAGCGCGTCCGGGAGGAGATCAGGCGGGGCGGCACCCTCTCGAGCGTCCAGGAGCTGGAGAAGTGGGAACAGGTCAAGTGAGGGCGCCTAGGGCGGCCAACGTCCTCCGTCGGCCATCGCTTCCGCCGTCCCAATGCTTTATATCGGGAGCGCCATAGGACGGGTCGATGACCCCCCGGCCGAACCTGCATACGCATACGCTCCACTCCGACGGGGACTTCACGGTCGAGGAGGTGGTGCGGGCCGCGGCGCGCGCCGGGCTCACGCACGTTGCGATCACGGACCACTTCGAGACGAGCAAGGTCGCGCACCCTTTGAGGCGGGCTTCCCTCGAGCGCTACATCGGGGAGGTCCGGGCGGTGGGGAAGGCCTATGAAGGAAGGGTCAAGGTGCTCGCGGGCGTGGAGATCGACACCAACCCGGAGCGGTGCGCCCTCTCCGAGCTGCCCTTCGCCCTCCTCAACCGGCTGGACCTCGTCCTGTTCGAGTACGTGGAGGACCCGTTGCAGGGCGGCGTCCCCCTTTCCGAGCTCCGCCCTCTCTGCGAGGCGCTGACCGTCCCCTTCGGCCTCTGCCATTGGGACATGGACCGCATCTTCCGGGGCAGGCGGCCGGAGTGGCTGGCGGACCGGCTCTCGGCCCTGGGCGCCTTCGTGGAGGTGCCCACCTCCCAGCACTACGCCCGGGACGGGCGCTTCCTTTACGAGCACTCGGAGCGCTTCTACCGCGCCTTCGCCGGGAAGGTGAGGGTGTCGATAGGGACGGACACGCACCATGCGTTGGAGGAGGTGGGCAACATCGGCCGGGGGATGGAATTCCTGCGCGCGAACGGGCTGTGCGGGCAGCTGCTGTTCAACGGGCAGGGATGAGGGTTCAGTACTGGCCCATCTTGCTGGCCATCTGCCGCAGCCGTTTGATCCGCTCCTCCATAGGCGGATGGGTCATGAACAGGGTGACCATCCCGCCTCCCCGGAACGGGTTGACGATGAACATGTTCGAGGACGCGGGGTTGCCGAACTTGAGGGGGTCGCGCCGGTTGGCCGCCTCCAGCTTCTCCAGGGCCCTGGCCAGGTACAGCGGCCTGCCTATGAGCTTCGCTCCCTCGTAATCGGCCTTGTACTCCCGGTTGCGGGAGATGGCCAGCTGCACGATCATCGCCGCTATCGGGGCTGTGATCGCGATCAGGATGCCGACCAGCAGCCCGCCCTCGTTCCGGCGGTCGCCGAACAGCGCGCCGTAGTACGCGAAGCGCGCGGCGAAGGAGATGGCCCCGGCGATGGTGCTCGCCACGCTCATGACCAGGATGTCCCGGTTCTTCACGTGGGCCATCTCGTGCGCCATCACGCCCGAGAGCTCCTCGTCGTCAAGAATGCGCATCAGGCCCTCCGTGGCGCACACCACCGCGTTCTTCGGGCCGCGCCCGGTCGCGAAGGCGTTGGGAGTGCTCGTCGGGATGATGCCGACCTTGGGCATGGGCATGCCGTTCATGGCGGCGATGTTGCGGACCGTCCGATAGAGCCGGGGCGCCTCCGCCTCGCTGACCAGCCGCACGCGGTACGACCAGAGGACGATCTTGCTGGAGAAGAAGTACGAGATCGCGTTGACCAGCCCTGCCAGCACCAGGAAGATGATCGCTCCCAGAAGCCAGTCCCCGAGGAAAAGCGAGCCTACCAGCCAGCCGATGGCCATGAACAGCCCGATCATGAAGGCGAACAGCCCCAGGGTCCTAATGGTCGCGCCCATGCCTATATCACCTGGAGGCGATGATGTTGGCCGCCCTATTTAAGATTTGTTAGCGGTTCTATAAAATGGCTTGGGAATGCGGCCGCCCCTTCCCATCGCCATGGAGGCGGTGGAGAGGCGGGGGGCCCAAGCAACCATTAATACGGCGTAGACATTCCCCGAGGCAGCATGAAGGCTGTGGTCACCGGGGCCGCCGGGTTCATTGGGAGCACGCTCACCGACCGCTTGTTGGCCGAGGGGCACGAGGTGGTGGCGGTCGACAACTTCGACGATTACTACTCGGGCAAGATGCGCTTCCTTCGTCGGCACCTCGAGAACGAGCGGTTCCGGCTGCTCGAGATCGACATCCTGGACCTGGACGCCCTCCGGCGGAGCTTCGAGGGCGCGGACGTGGTCTTCCATATGGCCGCGCAGGCGGGCGTCCGCATCTCCGTGAGGGACCCCTTGAAGGCGCACCATGCCAACACCACCGGCACCCTGCACGTGCTGTTGGCCGCGAGGGACGCGGGGGTGCGCCGGGTCATCAACTCCTCGTCCTCCTCCGTCTACGGGAACGCGGTCCGGCTGCCTGCGAGGGAGGAGGACCCCACCGTCCCGATCTCCCCCTACGCCGCCAGCAAGCTCGCCGCCGAGCATTATTGCAGGCTCTTCCATTCGCTCTACGGGTTGGAGAGCGTGTCCCTGCGCTACTTCACCGTGTACGGCCCGAGGCAGCGGCCGGACATGGCCATCCGGATCTTCACCGACCGGGCATTGGACGGGAAGCGGCCGCAGATCTACGGGGACGGGGAGCAGACCAGGGACTTCACCTTCATCACGGACGTGGTCGATGCGATCATGCGGTGCGTCGATTGCCCGGACCTCAAGGGCGCGCCGTTGAACATTTGCAGCGGCTCCACCGTGAGCGTGAACCAGGTCGTCCATGCCATCCTGAAAACGGTGGGGAGGGAGGACCTTACGCCGGAGCACCTTCCGCCCCAGCCCGGGGACGTGGACCATACCTGGGGCGATAATACCAGGGCCAGGGAACTCCTCGGATGGGAGCCGAAGGTGGGGATCGAGGAGGGGCTGGCCCGCTTCATCGAGTGGTACAGGACCGTGGGGAGGGCCTAGAGGGCCACGTACACGACGCTGCGGCCCCTCTGCTCGGCGCGGATCGCCCCTTTCTCGACCAGCTCCAATAGCCTCTGGGAGAGCTCCTCCTCTTCCATTGGCACGGCCTTCAGCAGCTCGTGGAAGGTCCGCCCCTCCCTCAGCTGCTCCATCAGGACCGCGCGGGAGCGCTCGGCCCGGAGCTTGGCCTCGGCCTCGGCCACCTCCTCCTGCCGCTCGGCGATGATGGCGTCGAGGAACGCCCCGACCCTCTCGTGGACGGCGGCCTTGAACGCTTCGACGTCCTTCTCGAGCAGGCCGCCCAGGTCCACCGGGTCCATGTTGAGCTCTCGCAGCCGGGCGAGCCGCTGCCGGTAGCCCGTTGCGGGCTGGCCCTCCATCGCCCCCAGGGTCGGGACGTAGCGCACGCCAAGCCCCCTCAGGGCCTCGTGCAGGCCCTCGAGCATCTGGGCCAGCTCCGTCTCGTTCAGGACGTCGATCTCATAGCCGGGGACCCCGGGCACCTTCTTGAAGCCCTTGCCCTGGAAGACCTCGTCCACTTTCCCAGGGGAGCCGCCTTCGCCGGAGTATATGACCCTGATGTACGCCTTCATGCCGATCGGGATAAAATATTAAGGGTTGTCTATATAGTTTGGTATCCCGGCGGCGCGGCAGGGGCGCCCATCACAACTATTTATCCGGCGGAGGCCATGGGGAGGGCGTGAGCAGAGAGGCCGAGTTCGCCACGGAGCTGTTCCGGGACTACTACCGGAGGGCGCCCCCGCCCGCCCCGGCGGACCTGGGCGCCCGCGAGTTCGGCTTCATGTTCTTCGAGCGGGACTTCGTGCGGCGGCACCTCGGCTTCGCGGAGGAGAACGACCTCCGCCGCTTCCTGGTGAACCATGTGCCCTCCCATGTCTACTGCTCCTCCGCCCTGTACGACCGCCCGGCCGCCCCCACCATGGACCTGAAGGGGTGGAGGGGGGCGGACCTCATCTTCGACCTCGACGCTGACCACATCCGGGGGGCGGAGGGGCTGTCCTACGAGGGCATGCTCGCCCTGGTGAAGAAGGAGGCCATGGCGTTGGTGGACCGCTTCATCCTGGGGGCGTTCGGCTTCGACGAGAGGGACGTGCTGATCTGCTTCTCGGGGGGAAGGGGGTACCACATCCACGTCCGGAACCCCCGGGTGCGGGGGCTGGGCGCGCACGAGCGCGGGGAGATCATCGACTTCGTCACCGGCACGGACCTGGACGTGGGGATGCTCTTCCCGTCCGCCGCGGTGATGAGGAAGGACCTCAAGGAGAAGGTGCGGGTGGAGCGGGCCTTCAAGGTCCCCGGCAAGGACGAGGGCGGCTGGCGCCTCTTCGGCCGGGAGGCGGTGGAGCGGGTGGCCAAAGAGGTGGCCGTGATGAGCGCCCAGGGGCTTCGGGAGCGCTACCCTTTCCTGGAGAGGGCCAAGGACGCCACCTTGGACGAGATGCGGCGCTCCCTGCACGACCGGCGGGGCGAGGCCACCGGGCTGGAGCTCATCCTGCGGGAGGACAGCCTGGAGTACATCACCTCCGATCGGGCGAAGGAGCTATTCATCGAAATGGTGATGCGGACCCTGAAGGACCGGATGGCGGGGCAGATCGATGAACCGGTGACGCGGGACGTGAAGCGCCTGATCCGCCTCCCCGGCTCGCTGCACGGCAAGACCGGGCTCCGGGTGGTGCCCCTCCGCCGGGACCAGATGGACGCTTTCGACCCCCTCAGGGACGCGGTGCCCGAGACCTTCCCGGACGCCCCCACCAAGGTCGTCCTGAAGGAGAGGACGGACATCAGGATCAGGGACTGCCACGTCCGGGGGGCCGGCGAGGTCGAGGTCCCAGCCTACGCCGCCCTCTTCCTGGTGCTCAGGAAGTGGGCCACCCTGGCCTGATGCGCCCGGCCCTTACAGGAACCTTTATTAAGTGGCCAGGGAATTATTTGCGTGTTCCCATGAAATATGACAGCGGCCATTTCGAGGGCGGGTATCGCCTCATGCACATCCACCGCACCAAGCGGGACCTGTTCCTCGTGCAGGCCGTCCTGGTCCTGGTCTTCGCCGCCTACCTTGTCTATGCGGGCGGGGGCTTCAGCGCCAAACCGTTCTACCTGGGCATCGACTCGTTCCTCTACTTCGTGCTCATAATGGCGCTCCTAATGATGGTGGAGGCCTACGTGTTCACCGTCCTGGAGATGAGGTTCGTGAAGAGCGCGAGCACAAAGTTCATCATCACCCAGCGGGCGTTCCGAAGCGCGCTGGCCTGGACCCTGGTCTGGGTGGTGGTGCTCATGGTGTTCGCCCTGCCGTTCGTACCCGAGGCGGTGCAGGACGCTACGAGGAGCCGAGGGGAGCTGGTCGCGGGCCCGTCGGACGCGCCCGGGCAGTTCGAGCTTTTCAACACGGACCTCTTCGGGCTCACCGAGGTCTCGACCATCAATGTCCGGGCGCAGGGAGCGGTGGAGGTGTTCGTGCTCACCGAGCACAACTACCTGCTCTTCAAGGACGACGGCATGGACATGCTGGCCGTGTACCGCGTGAACGTCAACGACCACCTGGCCGCGCCTGAGCTCGCCATCGATTTCCCGGACATGCCCCGGGGCAGGTTCTACGTGCTGTTCTACTCGGTGAGCGGGGGCCCGGTGGAGGTGGAGTACACCATCGAGCATGAGATCGCCAACAGCCTGATGGACTACATGCCGCTGATGGCCATCGCGTTCATCGCGGTCAACGGCGTGGCCGCGGGGTACATGCTCCTGCTCAACCGCCAGAACAGGCAGGGCATCTACCGGTGAAGGGCGCAGCACACCGGGCGCTCCTCCAGCGCCCATCCTTTCTCAATGATCGCCCGGACCGTGCCCTCCGTGGGGTTGGCGATCCCCGTGGCCCCGGCCTCCAGCGCCGCGATCTCCACGTCCGGGCGGCCCCGGGGCCGCATGCAGCCGAGCAGGACCGGGGGGCCGTCGGCCCCTTCGCGCACCGCGCGGAGCAGCCGGGCCTCCCAGTCGTCCACCCTCCTCCCCATCAGCATCAGGAGGACGACGCACGCCACGCCCCTCCGGCCGGCGGCGCGCACCGCCTCCAGCTCGCGCTCCTCATCCCCAAGGCCAAGGAGGATGTGGGGCGCCACCCTGCCGGGGGCGGCCCGGCAGAGCGCGTCCAGGGAGTCGAGGTAGTCCTGCGGGGACCGGGCGAGGTGCATCTGCGTCGCAATGGCCACGGGGTCCAGCACGAGGTCGAAGGCGATGCGGTCGGCCCGGCTGGCCGCGAGCAGCCTCCCCTCCTGGGGGGAGACGAGCCCGGGGTGCACGTTCACCAGCAGGCGGGTCGTGGCCTTTATCTCCCTTATCGCCGGGAGGAACGGCCCGATCGGCACCCTGCCCTGTGCGTCGCACCCCCCGCTCAGGAGCAGCCCCGTCCCCCCTTCCCGCTCCAGTCGCGCGGCGAAGGAAAGCAGGGCCGGGGGGGACACGGCCGGGACCATCCCCCGCAGGAAGCGCCCTTGGCAATGCTCGCACATGAGGACGCAGTCGGCCCCCGTCACTGAGACGGAGGGGAACCGCTTTCCGGGACGGTAGACGGCGATGGTCCTCATGGCACGGGGATCGATGGCGCCCGAGGGCTTCGTTCTATTGGTCGGTGGATAACACACGCGGAGCGGAGGGACCAAAAGCTTTATTGGGCGAAGCCCGTTCCTCGCCCGAGGCAATCCCGATGAAGGCTTTCCAGGTGATCGGCTCCTACGATGCGAGCAGGGTTGGCTACCGCAAGAGCATCCAGAGGTTCAATGTACAGGTGGCGGCCGCCGATGAGGCCGCGGCGAAGGAGAAGGTGCTGTCCGACCTGGGCAGCAAGCACCGCAAGAAGCGGCCCGAGATAACCTTCACCGAGATAAGGCCCTTGAGCCCGTCCGAGGTGACCGACCCGGTCGTGAAGCACCAGATCGGTGAGGGGAGATGAACGAGCAGGAACTACGCCAGGCCATGAGCGCCATCGAGGCCTACAAGGCCCAGCTCGAGGCCGTCAACGAACAGTCCCAGCTCCTGCAGATGTCCCTGGAGGACCATTCCCGGGCCAAGGACACGCTGGAGGCCGTGGCCAAGGGAAGGCCGGGGGAGGAGGTGCTCATGCCGATAGGCGGGGGCGCCTTCGTCTACGCGGCCATAGCGAAGACCGACCGGGCGCTGGTAGGCGTGGGCAGCGGCGTTTCCATCGACCGGCCGATGGAGGAGGCCATCGCCGCGGTGAACGCACGCATCGGGGAGCTGATGGATGCCCTGAAGAAGGTGGGGGAGAGCGGCACCGTCCTGGAGGCCAAGATCGAGCAGCTCACCCAGGCCGTCGAGCAGGAGTACCAGAGGATGCGCAAGGGCCAGAAGTGAGCGGGCCATGTTCGAGTCCCTGAAGAAGCTCCTGGGCCTGAGCAAGAAGGAGATCGAGCCCACCGCCAAGGTGGAGGAGGTCGTCGGCGATTCCGGGAAACGGATCTCGGAGCGGGACCTGGACGAGTTCCTCTGGGATCTGGAGCTCGTGCTGTTGGAGGCGGACGTCGCCCTGCCCATCGTGGAGGAGATCAAGGCGTCCGTCCGGGCGGACCTCCTGGGAAAGCGGGTCGATCGCTCCTACAAGGTGGAGGACGCGATCGAGCTCGCCCTCAAGAACGCCGTGCGCGCCGTGCTGAAGGGCAGCGAGTTCGATTTCGACGCCTTCGTCGCCACGCACGAGCGGCCGGTCGTCATCATGTTCCTGGGGATCAACGGGACGGGCAAGACGACGGTCATAGCGAAGATCGCCCATCGGCTGCAGGGGCAGGGGCTGAGCGTCGTGCTCTCCGCCTCCGACACGTTCAGGGCGGGGGCCATCGAACAGCTTGCGGTGCACGGCGAACGGCTCGGCGCCAAGGTCGTGCGGCACCAGGCGGGCGGGGACCCGGCGGCCGTGGCGTACGATGCGGTGGAGCACGCCAAGGCCCGGAAGAGGGACGTGGTGCTCGTGGACACCGCGGGGCGCATGCAGACCAACGCCAACCTGATGGACGAGATGAAGAAGATCAAGCGCGTGGTGAGACCGCATCTCACGGTCTTCGTGGGGGATTCCCTGGCCGGCAACGACGCGATCGAGCAGGCGAGGGCGTTCGAGCGGGAGATCGGCATCGACGCGGTCATCCTGACGAAGATCGACGCCGACGCCAAGGGCGGGGCGGCGCTCTCCATCGCGCACTCCATCAAGAAGCCGATAGCCTTCCTGTCCACCGGGCAGGGGTACGAGGACCTGATAAGGTTCGACAGTCAGTGGATGGTGGACCGGCTGTTCGGCAATGGGCGCGAATGAGCCTCAGGCCTTGAACTGGCTGCCGCAGCAGAGCGCCGCCAGCACCGTGGCGTACACCTTGGCGTCGTTCACCAGGTTGTCGATGACGCAGTACTCGTTCGGCTGGTGCGCCAGCTCCTCTATCGTCTGCCAGACGTAGGCGTCCATGCCCGCGAGGCGGAAGAAGTTGGCGCACGTCCCGCCTCCGATGCCCACCGGCCTGGGCTCCACCCCGAGCACGCGCTGCACCGCCCACCTCAGCGCCCTCATCCCCTCCCCCTCCGGGTCCGAGGGGCGGCCGCTCCTCGTCAGCTGCACCGGCTCCACCCTTATCCTGGCGCCGGTCTTCTGCTCGAAGATGTCGGTGATGGCGGTGATGTCGCTTTGGACCGCATCCAGATCGTAGCGGGGCAGGACCCTGCAGTCGAAGTAGAACACGTCCTCCCCGGGGATCGTGTTGACGTTCCCCACCGTCTGCAGCCGCTTGGTCGGCTCGAACGTTGACCGGTCGGGGGTGAACAGCGGGTCCCGCTCCCCGTACTTCCGCTGCAGGAACTCCTGCAGGAAGACGATGAGCTCAGAGCCGACCCGCATGGCGTTGATGCCCAGATCCGGGCGGGAGGCGTGCACCTGCCTTCCGGTCACGGTGAACTTGAGCCAGAGGATGTGCTTCTCCGCTATCTCCACCTCGTCCCCCCGCGGGGTCCCGTGGTCCGGGACGAAGATGATGTCCCCCGGCTTGAAGACGCCCTCCTGCAGGAGGAACCGGATGCCCTTCTCGTTCCCCGCCTCCTCGTCCGCAACGAGGGCGATGCCCAGCCCCCTCTCCAATTCCACACCCGTGCTCATCAGGGTCTCGGCGGCGAAGAGGCCGGAGATGATGGCCTGCCCGTTGTCCTCCGCCCCCAGCCCGTAGAGCTTGCCGTCGACCAATCGGGGCGAGAAGGGCGGCGTGCTCCAGGCGCTCAGGTCCCCTGGGGGAACGGTGTCCATGTGCGCCACTATCCAGACCGTCTGGTCCGCCTTCCCTCTCCTCCGGGCGATGATGTTGGGCCTCAGCCTCAGCCGGACCCTCTCATCGAGGGCGTCGTACATCTCCACGTCGTCGAACTTGGAATGGTCCAGGATGTCCCTTAGATAGCGGGACCTCTCCAGCTCCCCGCTCCCCCCGCTCTCCGGGCCGATCGCAGGGATCCGTATGAGTTCGCTGAGGGCCTCGACCATCTCCTCCCGGTGGGACCCGACTTGGGCCAGTAGCTGTTCCAGGCTGGGCATTGAAATCGATAATGATTGCGATTGCCCATATAAGATTTATTTGGAGGCGGCCTAGGCGCGGACCACCATCGAGACGGCGTTCCCTCCGCCGAGGCACAGAGTGGCCAGGCCGGTGCGCTTGCCCCGGTCCTTCAGGGCGTAGACCAGGGAGGTGAGCACCCTGGCGCCGGAGCAGCCGATCGGGTGGCCGAGGGCCACCGCCCCGCCGTTGACATTGAAGCGGTCCTCGGGGACCCCCAGCTCGGAGCGCACGGCCACGGAGGCGGTGGCGAAGGCCTCGTTGTGCTCGAAGAGGTCGATGTCTCCGATGTCCATCCCCAGCCTGTCGAGGAGCCTGCGGGTCGTGGGGATGGGCGCCTCCATGATCCATTCCGGGCGGGTGCCGCCCGTCGCGTACCCGACTATCTCCGCCATCGGCCCTATCCCCCTGGCCTCGGCGTACCTGCGCGAGCAGACCACGAGGGCGGCCGCCCCGTCGCTGAGCTGGGAGGCGTTGCCGGCGGTGACGATGCCGTCCTTCTTGAAGGCCGGGGACAGTTTGGCCAACACCTCGGGGGTGGTGTCCGGGCGGATGCCCTCGTCCTTGTCGAAGACCGTCTCGCCCTTCTTCCCCTTCACCATCACCGGGGCGATCTCCCTGTCGAAGCGCCCCTCGCTCTGCGCCCGGTGCGCTTTGACGTGGGATTCATACGCCAGCAGGTCGGCCTGTTCGCGGGTGACGTGGAAGCGTTCGGCCACCGTCTCCGCCGTCATGCCCATGTGCACATCCGTGAACGCATCCCAGAGCCCGTCACGCACCATGTGGTCGATGGCCTTGCCGTCTCCGAGCCGGTAGCCGAAGCGGGCCTGCGGGAGCAGGTAGGGCGCCGCGTTCATGTTCTCCATCCCCCCGGCGACGATGACCTGGTACTCCCCGGCCTTGATGGCGTTGGCCGCGAGCATCACCGCCTTCATCCCCGAGCCGCAGACCTTGTTGATCGTGGTGGAGCCGATCTCGACGGGCAGCCCCGCGCCGATCGCCGCCTGCCTCGCCGGGTTCTGCCCCAGCGAGGCGGAGAGCACGTTGCCCATGAGGCATTCCTCTATGTCCGATGGCATCAGGCCGGAGCGCTCCACGGCCGCCCTGATGGCGACGCTTCCCAGTACGGGCGCTGGAACGTCCCTGAGGCTTCCGTTGAACTTGCCTATGGCGGTCCTGGCCGCGCCTATGATCACTACGTCCTCCATGGTCCTCACCCCGCCAGCTGGCTTGTCTGGCTCGAGAGTCAAACGGCGAGGGGGTATAAATCAGTGTCGATATCGGCCTACGGCTGATGTCGTTACAGCCCCATGCGCTTCAGCGGCTTGCTGAGGTGGCGCCGGGCGCACACGGGCGGCTCGTACCATCCAGGGGCGACGGTCCTGGGCACCTCTGCGGTGACCGGGGGATCGCTCGTCCTCGCCCCGCACCGCTTGCAGCGGTGGCCCCCCGCCGCGCCCATGGATTTGGTAGCCCCTCCGCACACGGGGCAGCGCGGGTTGGCCACCTTCCTTCGCTCCGGGGCCGTGGCGATCACCTGGAGCTTCTCCAGGTTCAGCGTCCGCGGCTCCGCCCTAAGCTCCCCGAAGAGCCGGAGACGGTCCCCGGGGCGGAGGCCCCTGACCACGTCCCGGAACCCTTTGGTCGGCTCATAGGCCGCGCATTCGAGCGGTCCGTGGGATGTCGTCACCTGGAACAGCACATGGCCGCCGGCAATGGTGCGGGGGACGGTGGCGACCGTCCCCAGAAAAACATAGGAACGGTCGGGAGAGCCCGGCACACCTTTGATGAGGTGGTCGTCCGTCCCCTGGTTGCTCAGGAACATGAGCCATCGCGCGGGCGGCTCGGACCGGATGCTGAACGCGGCGGCCATGAGCTCCCGGGGATCGTCCCCCCGCACCCCGAATAGCACCGGGCAGGGGGTGTGCGGGGCTATGGCCATCCTCCCGGTGCCGTGGTCGAAGCTGTTGAACGTGCTCGGCCGCTCGAGGTCCATTGCCCTGACCGAGAGGGGGTCGATCTCCCGGGGCGTCCCCCATCGTTCGCGCGCTCGGTACGTTATTATCTCGTAGGTCCGGTCCCGGGGCCGCCACGCCATGGCCGCCGTCGCCCCGATCAGCCCTCTTCCCCCTTCCCATCCGACGAGATCGGCGCCAAGGCGCTGCAGTTCTTGCAGGACGTCCGTCTTCTCCACTATCCCCCGGACGGCCTGCCAGTAGAAGCGCTGCGTCGGTTTCTCTGCGCTGATCACCAGTCCGGGGCTGGCCCCTTCCTCGGTGCGGGCGAGGCGGCCGATCACATCCTCCGCCACGGTGAGCACGAACTCGGGGTCCGCCTCCTCGGCCGTGCGTCCATAGCTATACACTGGCATGCCGTCCAGTTCCCCTACCATGGTGGGCTCGCCTCGTCCGATTCCCAGCTGGAGGCAGAGCGCTCCGTTCCCTCGGGTCTTCCAGGGCACAGCCGGGTTCAACCTCACCAGGCGGGGAAGGCCGATGAGGTCATAGACCCCGAGGGCTTTGATCAGCTCGGTGGCCAGGTACGTGGTGCACATCGATTCGAGGGAATCGGTGTCATCGAGGGCGACGAACATGCTGCCCCGGCGAGAGGGTTGGAGATAGAAGAAGCTTTCATTTCCAGGGTTCGCCGATGGGTGAAACGTTGAATAGTCGGGTCTTTAATTCCCCTTTCTATGTCTAAGCCTCTTACTGTGGAATGGGGCCTGGAGATCGCCGTATCGTTGATCGTGCTCGGCGCCGTGCTTTTGATCGTTGGTATCATGGACGTTCTCCACCTCTACCTGGACCTTGGTGGGTGGGGTTTTTACAGCGGGGCCGTCGGTGTGCTGCTCTTGATCGTGGGGATCGTATGGATGGTCTCCATTCTGCAAAGGATGCGCAAGTTCAAACTCTTAGTTCAGGAGAAGAGCAAGGCGGTCTTCGTGCGCTCGCTCGATGAGCTCGAGTACACGGTATGGAGGCTTCCGTCCAAGTACGATTCCTTGCTTTTGGAGAAGAGGCGGGAGATGGGGCTGAAATAAGGGGGGGACCCCTTTCCTTCCACTGGAGACGATTTTTAAGGAATGTTGCTTGATTGATGAAGGGTTTATTGATCGGAACGGTCCGGGCGATCTTTAACTTTATTATATATTTTATATAAAAATCGATTAGTTAGCTATCATCAACAGCATCCGTTGCAGTGGAAACCCATTTCGTTCCAGGCAGGGAGCGCAGCCTTTCCATGACCCGGTCCACCTCATCGGAAGCACATCTGAAGGCCACCTTGACATCATCACCATATTCCACCGATTCCACGAAGAACGAATCATAGAGCCAAGAAACCTCCGAGGCCGCCCCCGCGTCGTTCCGCATTGCTACATTGACCGTTATCGGCGGTCGGAAATAGGAATCGATGATGGCGATCAAAGCATCGATCCCTTCACCAGTGAGCGCTGAAACGCCGAGGGTGCACATCGGCTCCAATGCATCTCGCACCACCATCATGGCCTCAGCCAGGTTGTCCCGTCCCTGATCGATCTTGTTCAAAGCCACAATCAGCTCCCCTGCCATCAACCCCCGTCCAAGCACATCCCGGACGGCCATCACCTTATCCTTTATGATCGGGATCGGCTCCGACGAGTCCACGACCAGCACCACAAGGTCGGCGGTGAACACATCCTGCAGGGTGTTCCGGAACGATTCCACCAGGAAGGGAGGAAGGTCCCTGAAAAAGCCGATGGTATCGGTGAGGAGGACCTTGGAGGGGCCCATCCGTCTGGTGGTGGTGTCCAACGTGGAGAACATCCTGTCGGCGATCAGCACTTCCTCGCCGGTCATCCGTTCCATCAGCGAGGACTTGCCAGCATTCGTGTACCCAGCCAAGCAGACGGCCTGGAAGCCCTTGTAGCGACGCACCCCCCGTCGCATGTCCCCATCCCTGGCGAGCTCTTGTAACCCCGCCTCTATCCGAGCGATCCTCCTTCTTATGAGGTTGTAATAGACGTCCACCGCATACTCCCCGCCCCCGAGGAACCCCGGGTGCTCCCCCGCCTTTGCGCTGTGCACCCACTCCCGCATTAGGGGGACCTGGTAGCGCAGCCGGGCGAGTTCCACCTGCAGCTTCGCCTCCCGCCCCTCCGCCCTGCTCGTGAAGATGTCCAGGACCACCGCGATCCGGTCCAGGCACTCCACATTCAGCCCGCTCTCCAGGTTGAAGTGCTGGGACGGCCTCAGGTCCCCGTTGATCACCAGCACGTCCACTGGGCGTTCCCTGAGGACCTCCTTGAGCGCCCCGTACCGTCCCCTGCCGATGAAGTACGCCCGGTCCGGGAGGGGGCGCCTCTGCACGACCTCGTACAGGAGTTCGATGTCTGCCGACCGGCAGAGTTCCTCCATCTCGGCCGTGGCGCGGCCCAGGCTTATAAGCGCTCCCGTTCGCACGAACGACCATCCTCAGACCTCAATCCCCTCCGTCCCTATTACCTTATTTGGTGGCGGCCCGCGCCGGCGCTCCAATGGAAACGAAGGGGTGGGGGCGTTAGCTGGAAAAGCGGAAGGCCGGCCCACTACTTTCCCGTTCCCCGATAAAAGTAAGGTTCTAGTAAATAGAAGCGCAATGTCCTTTCCCTTACTTCTGTAAGGCCCTTATCCCGCAAGAGGGGCATCATGGAATCGAACATATTCACTCAGCACCTGGAACGCAAGCAGATCTTCAAGAAGAACAACCGGGAGATCCTGCGCCCCTCCTACATCCCGGACGTGCTGCCGCACCGCCAGGAGGAGATAGACTCCCTTGCCTCCATCCTCGTCACCGCCCTGAGGGGAGAGCGCCCCAGCAACATCCTGATATTCGGGAAGACCGGCACGGGCAAGACCGCCTGCGTGAAGTTCATCGGGAACGAGATCAAGAAGGCCGGTGGGGAGGCGGAGCCGGTCACCTTCATCTACATGAACTGCGAGGTGGTGGACACCCCGTACGGGGTGTTGCAGAACATCGGGAACCAGTTCGTGAAGGACTTCGATCAGCGCATCCCGTTCACCGGCCTGAGCATCATGCAGGTCTACACCATGCTCCGGGACAAGCTCGACGAGCAGAACCAGGTGATCGTCATCGCGCTGGACGAGATCGACAAGCTGGTGTACAAGAGCGGGGACGACGTCCTCTATCATCTCTCGAAGATAAACGACGACCTCAAGAACGCCCGGGTGTCCATCATCGGCATCTCCAACGACCTCCTCTTCACCGAGATGCTCGACCCCCGCGTGCGCAGCCGCATGGAGGGCGAGAAGATGGTGTTCCCCCCGTACAACGCCGACCAGCTGAAGGACATCCTGCGGCAGCGGGCGACCCTCGCCTTCGACGACGGGGTGCTGGAGGAGGCCGTGATCCCGCTCTGCGCCGCGCTCGCCGCCCAGGAGCACGGGGACGCCCGCCGCGCCCTCGACCTGCTGCGCATCGCCGGCGAGATAGCCGAACGGGACAACGCCGAGCGGGTGGCGGAGCTGCATGTCCTGAAGGCCAAGAACAAGATGGAGCTGGACACCGTGAGCGAGGCCATCCGAACGCTGCCGACGCAGTCCAAGATGGTCCTAATGTGCATCGTGATGAACGTGGAGAGGGGGGCTGGCAGACTGACCACCGGCGACGTCTACGAGACATACAAGGAGATCTCCCGGGTCCTGGGCATGGGGCCGTTGACTCAGAGGAGGATCACCGACCTCCTCTCCGAGCTGGACATGATGGGGATCATCCACGCCCGGGTGCGCTCCTTTGGACGCGGGGGGCGGACCAAGGAAATAGACCTCGGCGTTCCCCTGGCGGATACGAAGAAGGTGCTGGAGGAGGACGACACATTCGCCGGCCTCAAGCACTTCAAGCAGAAAAACCAAATGACCCTGATATGATCACTTCCGGCGCAGGCGTCCCCTGAGCCACGCCCACGGGTCGATCCCGCGCCGCTCCAGGAACATGCCGGTGAGGTCCAACGCCAGCGGCACAGCGATCACCAGGACGATGACGGCCACCAGCCCGGCCTTGCTGTTCTCGGGGGTGTTGGCGGGCATGTTGCCGTTCACCCAGAGGTTTATCAGACCGATCCACGGGATCTCGGCCTTCGCCACCCCGATGACCCACCCGTCCATCACGGGCTCGAGGCAGATGGTCGCCGCGGACTGGTCATAGACCCCGAGCCATTGTCCATCGGAGCGCACCACATTATGGTCGCCCATGGTGATGAGGCCGTCGTGGGCATACTTGAGAAGGGAGGAGAGGTCCACGTGCAGCAGGGCGGACCTGTAGCCGACGTCGTATATCTCCACAGACCCGGTGAGATTCCACCACCGCCCCTCCTCCAGTCCCCCGTTCCCCCACTTGGCGCTCGGAAGCCCGGCCAACGAGGGGAGGTCGAAGCTGCCCGAGGACTCGTTGAACTCAAGACGAAGCATCGCCCGGTGAATGACGGGCGTGTACTCCTCCCTTCCGTAGCGCTCGTAGATGATGACGTCCCCGAAGTCCCCGAAGCTTCGGTCCCCCTCCAGAAAGCAGTCCACGTAGGTCCTGACGCTGACGTCATCGGACGAACGGACGAGGACGAGGTCCCCGGTGTCGATGGTCCCGAGGGCGCTCTCAGTGTCGCTGTGCTGCATGCTCGCCGACTCGACCACGTAGACCGGGGGCCACATGCCCGCGTACACCAGCATCGCCAGGAGCAGGATGGCCACGGTCAGCAGGCCTCCTACCAGGACCTTGTACCGCACGATCACGCCCTTGATCTTTCCAGAAAGCTCGGACAACGCGTTGGTTACCCACTTTCCTCTAAATAATTGTGCCGAAGAAGGGATTAAGAACGCGCGGCCGCATGCGGATACAATGAGCGAACGGCCGGACAACGACACCTACTTCATGCGCATGGCCGTACTGGTGGCGACACGCTCCACCTGCCTGCGCCGCCAGGTCGGGGCCGTGATCGTGAAGGAGAAGAGGGTCCTGACCACTGGCTACAACGGTGCCCCACGCGGCCTCCGGCACTGCGAGGAGGTGGGCTGCGTCCGCAAGGAGAACAACATCGAGTCCGGCACGAGGCACGAGCTGTGCCGGGGGGTGCACGCGGAACAGAACGCGGTCATCCAGGGCGCCTACTTCGGGGTCAGCATTAAGGAGGGGACGGTATATACCACCAACTTCCCGTGCGTGCTGTGCGCCAAGATCCTGCTCAACGCCGGCATCAAGGAGATCGTCTATCTCAACGCATACGTGGACGAGCTCTCCAAGCAGATACTGGACGAGGCGGGGATCAAGGTCAGGCGGTACGACAGACCATTATAATACCGTTATTTTATATTTTATTATTAATATATAACAATATATCATCAATGCACCCGCCTAATTCCTATATTACTTATTTATGTCCTTTATCTGAACATTGAAATTGGATTCCCTTAAGGAATCAAACAGAGCCGTCGCAGGGGTCTGAATTTTCAGCCTCAGATATCCCAATAAACAAATGGTTTATATACTTTAATTAAATTCCCAGACGTACCTTTCGGGGAGACGCCTGTGAACAGATCTGAGATTCTTCTTCAAATCAGGGACGCCGAGGCCAAGGCGCAGCAGATCGTCAAGGACGCGGAGGAAAGGCAGAGGGCGACCATAGCCGCTGCCAGGAAAGAGGCCGCCACCCGCATGAAAGAAGCCGACGAGGCGCTCAAGGCCGAATACGAGGGCAGGCTCGCAAAGGAGCGTGCGAGCATCGCCTCCGAGAGGCAGGCCCTCCTGAACAAGGGAAGGGAGGAGGCCGAGGCCATCAGGAAGAGGGCTGAGGCCAACGTCCCCAAGGTCATCACCCATCTATTGCAAAGCTTCGAGAGGACTTTAAATGTTGCTGCCAATCCAAATGACTAGGGTCCTCATCGTAGGGTCCAGAGGGGCATTGAAGGACACCATAGAGCTCCTTTACCGGTTGGAGGCGGCGCATCTCATAGACTTCAGCGCGGAGGAGGAGGGGTTCTCGCTCGGCGCCCCCCTCCCCGAATCCTCTGAGGCTTCCCAAAGGCTTCTCAAGCTCAGGTCCCTGGAGAAGGACATGGGCGTCGACGCGGCCGAGGTCCGGGGACGGATGGACGTGGCCCAGATAGAGAAGGACCTTGCCGCCACCATCGCGGAGCTGGAGGTGGAGATCACCAGCGTGACCGAGTCCAGGAACAAGCTTGCTGGCCGGATCAACGAGCTGGAGGCCGAGAGGGCCGTCCTGAAGGGCTTCCTCGGTATCCCCCTGGACATGGAGATGTACAGCGGGTACGAATCCTTGAGGGTCCTCACCGGCAAGGTCCGGGGGGACCCCAGCGTAGCTGTGAGGGCTGCCGCGCCCCAGAGCGAGGTATTCCTCTCGGACAGCGGTGATTTCGTCGCGGTCTTCGTGGCCAAGGCCCAGGCCGACGAGGCCCAGAGGGCCTTAGCGCAATTCGGCTTCACCGAGGTGCCCGCGCCTGCCAAGAGCGGCTCCCCCCAGCAATTGGTGGCGAGGGCCGACGAGGAGCTTACGGCCCTGAGGGCGAGCTTGGAGGAGGCCGTCAGGAAGCTCGAGGAGCTGAGGGAAAGGCATGCCGCCTTCGTCAAGGCAGCCGACGAGCACCTTAGCATCGTGGTCGAGAAGGCCGAGACGCCCCTGCGCGTCGGGACCACGGAGTACGCCTTCGCAATGGACGCCTGGGTTCCCACATCGGACGTGCCCAAGGTGGAGAAGGCCATCGCCGAGGGGCTGGGCGGCAAGGTGCACTTGGAGGCCCTCGCGACAGCCCCCAGGAAGGAGGCCCACGCGTCCCACGAGGGCGAGGAAAATCCTAAATCCCTCGCGGAGGAGGCGCCCACCAAGACCGAGAACGGGCGCATCGTCAAGCAGTTCGAGTACATGGAAAGGATGCTGTCGACCCCTAAGTACAACGAGATCGACCCCACCGTGACCATGATGATCACCATCCCCATCTTCTTCGGGCTGATGGTCGGGGACATAGGGTACGGCATCCCGTTCATGATCCTAGGCTGGCTTGGGCTCAGGAACTGCCGCTCCGACGAGTGGCGGACCATCTCCACCCTGCTGTTCTACGGGGGCATATGGGCCACCATCTTCGGCGTGTTCCTTTTCGGTGAGATGTACGGCATCCACTTCGCCGAGCAGCCCCACGACATGAGCTGGTCCTCCCTATTGGGGGTGCAGCTCCCTCATGAGATAGCCATCGGCGGGTTCGAGATCCCCCTGGGCATCTACAGCAAGCTGCACAATGTCAAGCCCATCCTGTACATGACCATATGGATCGGCCTTATCCACGTCTTCATCGGGTACGTCATCGGGGTCTACAACAAGGCCATCCGGTTCGGCCTCAAGCACGCCATCCTCGAGAGGTTCAGCTGGCTCCTGATAGTGATCGGCGGCGCGCTCCTGCTGCTCATCGTCGTCGACGCCATGATCCTGGGCAAGACGGTGGAGCTAACCGACCTGCGCATCCTGATCGCCGCCCCCCTCATCGTGGTGGGCATCCTCCTAGCCTACAAGGGGGAGGGGGCCGCGGCCATCCTCGACCTCCCCGGGCTCATGGGGAACGTCATATCATACACCCGTCTGGCCGCAATAGGCATGTCCAAGGCCGGCCTGGCCCTGGCCTTCAACACCATCGCGTTCGAGGTCCTCTGGGGGCACGACTTTCTGGTCCCGGGCTCGAACAGCGGGGACACGATCATTCTCATCGCCGTACTGGCAATATTCCTGGTGGGGCACCTGACCATATTCATCCTCGCGATAATATCGGCCGGGCTGCACAGCCTCAGGTTGCACTACGTGGAGTTCTTCATGAAGTTCTACGAGGGCGGCGGTGTTGACTTCAAACCCTTGAAAGTGATTCGGAAGTATACGATAGAGAAGAATGGAGTGAGTGAGTAAAATGGCAGACGCAGGTTTGATCGCGCTAAGCGCTGGTATCGCAGTCGGAATTACGGGCATGGCCTCCGCCTGGGCGGAGAAGGAGATCGGCTCCGCCGCCATAGGCGCCATGGCGGAGAACGAGAAGCTCTTCGGAAAAGGCCTTATCCTGACCGTCATCCCGGAAACAATCGTCATCTTCGGCATGGTCGTCGCGATCCTCCTCTGGCTCAACATGTGAGCGGCGCCGATCTCGACATACGATACAAAGGACAAGAGGCCGACGCATGGCATTGGACGAAGTGATCGAAAGCGTGATGGAAAGCGCCAAACAAAAGGCGGAGGCGCTTCAACAGGAGGCGGAGAAGGAGCGGGCCGCCATCCTCAAGCAGGCCGACGACAAGATCGCCGCGAAGAGGCTGGCCCAGCAGAAGGAGCTGGAGGCCGCCCTGAAACGCCTCCGACAGCAGGAGATATCCAGTGCCGAACTCGAAGCGAAGAGGATCGTCCTGAACGCCAAGAAGGACGTCATGGACAGATCGTTCCAGGTTGCCCTGGATTCCCTGCTCAGCATGGACGAGGGCAACCGGGGCCGGATGTACCGCAAGATCCTGGAGAACGGCAAGACCGTCATAAAGTCTCCCAAGGTCTACTGCCCCCGGGGTGACGCCAGGCTGATCAGCGGCGTGGCTGGCCTTGGGAAGGTGGAGGAGACCGACATGGAGCCAGGGCTGATCCTGGAGGACGCCTCAGGCAAGGTGCGGTTGGACTACCGGTTCCGGGTCGTTCTGGAAGGTGTTTGGGACAAGGAGCTGAAGAACGTCTCGAACATACTGTTCGGGTGAAAGGATGCTGTCATGGGGTAGCAAGGGCAATTATAGCTACGTGACCGCAAGGGTCAAGGCTAAGAAGAGCCTGCTCATCTCGAAAGACAACTATCCCAAGCTCGTCCTCATGGACCTGAACGAGATCGGCCGTTTCCTCGGCGAGACCCAGTACCAGGTCGAGATGACCGAGCTGGCCACCAAGTACGACGGCGTCAATCTCATCGAGCTCGGCACAAGCAGGAACCTGGCAAGGGTGTTCACCGATATTCTGGGCTACAGCAAGGGAGAGCTCCACGACATGCTGGAGCACTACCTGATGCGCTGGGACATCTGGAACATCAAGACTGTCCTGCGCGGGAAGTACTACGGAGCCGCGACAGAGGACATCCAGGAAGACATCGTTGCCGCGGGCAGGTTCGACGAGAGCTACATCAACAAGCTCATCTCCCTCGAGGACATCGAGGCGGTGCTCGACGAACTCAGGAGCAGGGAGGGCCTGACGATCCCGGAGGAGGTCCTCAAAGACTACCAGGAGACCAAGACCCTGGCCCCCATCGAGGACTATCTGGACAAACGCTATTACACCGATGTCCTGGCCTGCGTCAAGTGTCGGGACAAGGCGGAGAGGCTGTTCAAGCAGTTCCTGCGCAAGGAGGTGGATGTCACCAACCTAATGACCCTGATGAAGCTCAAGCGGGAAGGGCTCTCCCCGGAAAGCCCGGAGAGGTACTTCATCGAGGGCGGCGAGGAGCTGGACATCAAAACGCTGGTCGAACTCAGCAAGGCGGAGGGCCTTGGCCAGCTCATCGGCGGGCTAACCAAGTATTCGTTCTATCCAGAGGTAAAGGACGCATTGGAGGAGCACAAGCGGACCGGCTCGCTGAGCCCCGTGGGCCTGGCGTTGCAGCGTCACCTCCTCCGAAGCTCTGAGAAGTTCTCGCACATCTACCCGCTGTCCGTCCTGCCCATAATCGACTACATGCTCAGGAAGAAGCAGGAAGTGGACAACATACGGATCATCGCGAGATGCAAGGAGAGCGATCTGGCACCGGACCAGATAAAGAAATTGCTGGTGATGTGATGGACATAGCGGTGCTTGGAAGCGATGAATTCGTGCTGGGGTTCCGGCTGGGCGGGGTGAAGCGCATCTACACCGCCAAGCCCAACGAATATGAGGCCAAGGCGCTGGAGCTGATCGGCGACAGCAGCATTGGCGTACTTGCGATCGACTCCTCCGACCTGGGGCTCTTGAGCCCCACCGCCCGGAGGAAGGTAATGGAGAGCATCGCCCCCGTCGTGGTGATGGTGGGCAGGGCCGAGAGCGACCTCAGGGAGAAGGTCAAGCGGGCCATCGGTGTTGATCTGTACAAAACTGATTGAGGGGTTTGAAATGGGAAAGGAAGGCGTGATCTATAGAGTTGCAGGCCCTGTCGTCACGGCGGTCGGCATTTCGCCTAGGATGTACGACGTTATCCTGGTGGGCAAGGAGCAGCTCATGGGGGAGGTCATCAAGATCGTGGGCGACAAGACCATAGTGCAGGTGTACGAGGATACGTCCGGCGTGCGCCCGGGAGAGAAGGTCGTCGATACCGGTCAGCCCCTCGTGGCCGAGCTGGGGCCCGGCCTTCTGTCCAGCGTGTACGACGGCATCCAGAGGCCACTGCCTGTCCTCAGGGACAGGATGGGGGACTTCATAGAAAGGGGGGTCTCCGCCCCGGGGCTCGACCGGAGCTTAAAGTGGCCCTTCACCCCCGTGGTGAAGAAGGGGGATACCGTCGCCGAGGGGCAGGTCATCGGCACCGTGCCTGAGCGCGCCATCACTCACAAGGTCATGGTGCCCCCAGGCATCGGCGGCAAGGTGGACATGATCAAAGAAGGAGAGTTCACCGTGGACGAGGTCGTGGCGGTCATCGGTGGCAAGGAGGTCCGGATGATGCAGAAGTGGCCTGTGCGCCGCGGCCGCCCCTTCGCCAGGAAGATGGCCCCCGAGGAGCCCCTCATCACCGGACAGCGCGTCCTCGACACCCTGTTCCCGCTCACCAAGGGGGGCACAGGCGCCATCCCCGGCGGCTTCGGGACGGGGAAGACGGTCACCCAGCAGCAGCTGGCCAAGTGGTCCGACGCCGAGATAGTGGTCTATATCGGTTGCGGGGAGCGCGGCAACGAGATGACCGAGGTCCTGACATCCTTCCCGGAGCTGACGGACCCGAAGACCGGCAAGCCCCTGATGAACAGGACCGTGCTGATCGCGAACACGTCCAACATGCCCGTGGCCGCCCGGGAGGCGTCCGTCTACACCGGCATGACCATCGCGGAGTACTTCCGCGACATGGGCCTGAACGTCTCGCTGATGGCCGACTCCACCTCCAGGTGGGCCGAGGCGATGAGGGAGATCTCCTCCCGGCTGGAGGAGATGCCCGGGGAGGAGGGCTACCCCGCCTACCTGTCCGCAAGGCTCTCCGAGTTCTACGAGAGGGCCGGGCGCGTGGTCTCCCTGTCCGGTGAGACCGGCTCCATCTCCGTCGTCGGGGCGGTCTCCCCGCCGGGCGGGGACCTGTCCGAGCCCGTCACCCAGGGCACCCTGCGTATCGTCCGGGTCTTCTGGGCCCTCGACACCAAGCTGAGGGAGAGGAGGCACTTCCCAGCGATCAACTGGCTGACATCCTATTCCCTGTACTCAGGCCAGCTGGACGGCTGGTACAGGCAGAACGTGGCCGAGGACTTCCCCGCCCTGCGCAACTGGGCCATCGGCCTGCTCCAGAAGGAGGCCGAGCTGCAGGAGATCGTGCAACTGGTCGGCTCCGACGCCCTGCCGGACGAGCAGAAGCTGACCCTTGAGATCAGCAGGATGGTCCGGGAGATATTCCTCCAGCAGAACGCCTATCACCCCGTCGACACCTACTCGCCGATGTCCAGGCAGTACACCTTCCTGAAGCTCATCAACAGGTTCGCCACCAACGCCGCCAAGGCGGTGGAGAACGAGGTGCCCGTGGAAACGATCGCCAATATGGAGCTGCGCAACCGCCTGGCCAAATCGAAGTTCGAGGAGAACATCGAGGAGGAACTCAAGGCCATCGCCGAGGCCATGGACAAGGAGTTCGAGGCCCTGGGAGGCAAGTAAATGACATCCAAGGAGTACCGTTCCATCACCCAGATCGCCGGGCCCCTGGTCTTCGTGGAGAGGACCGAGCCCGTGGGATACAACGAATTGGCCATGGTGGCCCTGCCCGACGGCAGCGAGAGGATGGGCCAAGTGCTCGATTCCTCGGACGAGATCGTGGTCATCCAGATGTTCGAGGGCACCACCGGGATCCCCAAGACCGCCGGCGTCAAGTTCCTCGGCGAGACGATGAAGATGCCCGTGTCCAGGGACATGCTCGGCAGGATCCTCTCCGGGAGCGGGAAGCCGCTGGACGGCGGCCCGGCCATCGTGCCCGAGGACCGCCTGGAGATCATCGGCGCGGCCATCAACCCCTGGGCCAGGGACAACCCCCAGGAGTTCATCCAGACCGGGATCTCCACCATCGACGGCATGAACACGCTGGTGCGCGGCCAGAAGCTGCCGATCTTCTCCGCCTCCGGCCTCCCGCATAACGAGATCGCCCTGCAGATCGCGCGGCAGGCCAAGGTGCTCAGCGGGGCGGAGGACTTCGCCGTGGTGTTCGCCGCCATGGGGATCACCAACGAGGAGGCCCAGTACTTCATGCGGGACTTCGAGAGGACCGGGGCGCTGAAGCGCGCGGTGGTGTTCCTGAACCTGGCGGACGATCCGGCCATCGAACGGATCATCACCCCGAAGCTCGCCCTGACCACCGCGGAGTACCTGGCCTTCACCCTGGACATGCATGTCCTGGTCATATTGACGGACCTGACCAACTACTGCGAGGCGCTCAGGCAGATCGGCGCGGCCCGGGAGGAGGTGCCCGGCCGGCGGGGCTATCCCGGGTACATGTACACCGACCTGGCGAGCATCTACGAGCGCGCAGGGAGGATCAAGGGCAAGAAGGGCAGCATCACCCAGATCCCCATCCTATCCATGCCCGGGGACGACATCACCCATCCGATCCCCGACCTGACGGGGTACATCACCGAGGGCCAGATCGTGGCGAAGAGGGAGCTAGTGCGGGCGGGCATCTACCCGCCGATCGACGTCGGATCCTCCCTCTCCCGGCTGATGAACGAGGGTATAGGGAAGGGCAGGACGCGGGAGGACCACAAGGCCGTCTCCGACCAATGCTACGCCGCCTACGCCGAGGGGCGCGACCTGCGCGGGCTGGTCGCCATCGTCGGCAAGGAGGCCCTGTCGGAAAGGGACCGCAAGTTCCTGGAGTTCGCGGACGAGTTCGAGCGGCGCCTGGTGCAGCAGGGGAGGGAGGAGGACAGGTCCATCGAGACCACCCTCGACCTGATGTGGGAGCTCCTGGCATCGCTGGACGAGAGGCAGCTGACCAGGATAGACCGCAAGTACATCGAGAAGTACCACCCGAAGTACCGCAAGAAGGAGTGAGATGCCCGCAGCCGATGTTAAGCCGACCCGCTCCGAGCTCCTGGAGATCAAGAAGAGGATCAAGCTGACCGAGTCCGGGTACAAGATCCTCAAGATGAAGCGGGACGGCCTGATCCTGGAGTTCTTCAAGATCCTGGAGCAGGCGAAGGACATCCGGGACAAGGTCAACCATGCCTACGACGAGGCGATGGCGAGCATAGCCGTGGCCAAGGCGGTCGACGGGGCCATAGCGGTGCAGAGCGCCGCCTTCGCCCTGAGGGTCCACCCGGAGCTGGCGCTGCGCTCCAAGAACATCATGGGCATCGTGGTCCCGGAGATCGAGGCGAGTTCCATCCGCACCCCCATGGACAAGCGGGGATATGGGGTCATAGGGACGAGCGTCTACATCGACGAGGCGGCCAAGGCCTTCGAGGACCTGGTCGAGACGATCATCGAGGCGGCGGAGATCGAGACCACCATGAAGAAGATCCTGGAGGAGGTGGAGAAGACCAAGCGCCGCGTCAACGCCCTCGAGTTCAAGGTGATCCCGGAGCTGAAGGAGACGGAGGCCTTCATCCGCCTCCGCCTCGAGGAGATGGAGCGGGAGAACACCTTCCGGCTGAAGCGGGTGAAGCAGAAGGCGGAAGCGCGCGGATGAGGCTCGAAAGGCTGTTCGACACCCCCGAGAAGAAGGCCAGGCTGGCCAAGTATGCCTGGCTCATCTCCCTCCTGATGCTCGCCCTGGGGTACGCCCTCATCATCGTCCTCTGGGACTGAGCTAGAACTCCGCCACCGCCGGCCTGCCCGTGCCCAGGTGCACCAGGGTCAGCTTCGCCGGCTCCGGGACGAAGTTCAGCCGCCGCTGGTACGAGGTCTGGTCCTGCCAGGTGGAGGCGTTTATCAGCCGCACGCCGTTGTAGAACGAGACGCCCGCCCCGTGCACGTGCCCCGTGACGAAGATGTCCGGCACCTCGTCGATGACCAGGTAGTCCCTCCTCTCCGGGGCGAAGGGGGTCTTCCCCCCGTACGCCGGGGCGAGGTGCCTGCGCTTGAGCATCTCCTCCATGGCCTTGATCGGCTGCGAGTACGACAGCCCCTTGATGCCGCTCATCAGGTCGTCGAAGCTCTTCCCGTGGTAGGAGAGGATGGTCCTCCCCTCGATCCGCAGGTAGGCCGGGTTGCCGACCTGCAGGATGCTGGAGTCGAAGAGGCGGGCGGCCTCCTCCCCCAGGGCGGGCTGGGGCTCCGCGGGGCGCACCATGTCGTGGTTCCCGGGCTGCATGACGATGCGGATGCCGTCGGGCACCTCCTTGAGCTTCTCCGCCAGCGCCCTATACTGATCGATGATGTCCTCGATGACCAGCTCCTCCTCCTGGTCCGGGAACACGCCGACCCCGTCGACGCAGTCCCCCGGGATCACGATGTAGCGGATGTCCAGCTCCTCCGCCTCCTCCTTGAGCCAGGCCATCATGCTCTGCCACCGGCCCTCGAGGAAGGTGTTGCTCCCCACGTGCACGTCCGACATGAACGCCACCTGGGCGGTGGAATCGGTGACCTCCATCCCCGAGCCGAACGGCACGTCCGGCCGGATCAGCTCCTTCAGGATCAGCTTGCGGTCCTTGCGGGACATCCTGCCGACCGCCCCGACGACCTCGTCCTGGAGGATGGAGTCCTTGGCGGCCTTGCTGTCCTTGGGCACCATGACGGTCATCCGGCCCGTGTCGTCCTCGAGCTCGACGATCCTCTCCCCGGACCTGGTCTCGCGGACCTCGTTCACCATGCCGATGACCTTAACCTCGTCCGCCTGGAGCTTCCTCGGGTCCATCGCCCTCTGGATCGATATGGCCCCGAGCATGTCCCGGCGGCGGAGGAGGAGCCCCTTGAGGGAGGCGAAGCGGTCCTGGAAGTAGCGGGCGAAGCCCTCCACGGTCGCCAGGCAGTCCGAGCGCGAGGTTATGTCCTTCAGCACCTCCACCTCGCCGAGGCGCCTGCTCGGCAGGGGCTCCTGCCTCGGCACCGTCTCCAGCCGCGGCGCCTCGACCCGGACCACGGTGCGTAGGTCGCGCATCGTGACCACCAGGGGCTGGTACGGCAGCTGGGAGATCGCCTGCCGGGCGAACTGCAGCGGGGAGGGCTGCCCCAGAATGAACTCCTCGGCCTCCTGGTCCAGAAGAAAGCCGTCATTGGCCAGGGCCTCCACGACCTCGTTGCGCATCCTTCCTTGCCATGCCGCCCCCATTTTAAATAGTTTCTCAAAATATCCCTCCCCGATGATCGTCACGGCCAAGGCCAGGGTGTTCCCGACCGAGGACGGGGAGAGGGTGCGCCGCGCCCTCCTCAACATCTTCCCCACGGCAGAGACGGCCTATGAGGGGGACGTGCTCGTCGCCACGGCCCGGGACCTCGACCGCTTCAGGGAGGTCCTCCGGAACCACAGGATCCTGGACAGCGCCCGCGCGGTCCTGCTCCGCGGCCTCTCCGAGGACGGGATCAGGTTCCAGCTCAACAAGCAGGCCGCGTTCGTCGGAAAGGTCTCGTTCGTCGAGGGCGGGGCACCGCTGGGGGCGATCGAGGTGCTCGTCGCAGACGACGCCCTCGAGGCGCTGATAGACGACGTCGCGCCCCGCACGGTCGACGGGGAGGTCCCATGATCGCCGTGTCCTCGCCGCACCTGTCGCATTGGGAGTTCCCCCTGGCCATCGCCAAGGTGGCGGAGCATTACCAGGCCTGGGAGATCGTGGCCGAGGGGAGGCACTCCCTCGCCGCCATCAAACCGGCGTTCCTCGAACTCTCCCCCTCCTATGACCTCGAGTGGTCGGTCCACGCGCCCCTCAGCGACGTGAACATAGGCGCCCTCACCCCGCGGATGAGGCAGGCCGCCCTGGACGAGGTGCTGGAATGCCTCCGGCTCGCGCACGCCATGGGCATCGACCTGGTGACCGTGCATCCCGGGCTTCTCTCCCCCCTGGCGGCCCTGGACCGGGAGGCCGCCGTGCGCGCCACGCTCGCCTCCCTCAGGGCGATCGACGCGGCGAGGGAGGACCTCGGCCTGAGGGTGGCCTTGGAGAACATGCCGGAGATGCCCGCGGCCCTGGCCAAGGGGCCCGAGGAACTCACACGGCTCATCGAAGGGACGGGGCTGGGGGTGTGCTTCGACATCGGGCATGCCAACACCGTCGGCAACATTCCCGCCTTCCTCTCGATCAAGGACCGCTTCATCAACATGCACGTGCACGACAACTGCGGCGACCGCGACCGGCACCTCGTGATCGGGGAGGGCAACATCGACCTCGGGCGATGGCTCAGGGCGTTCCGCCCGTACGGGGGAAGGTACGTCATCGAGGCCCGCGAACTCGACCGGTCCCTCGTCTCCAAAGGCAGGCTGGAGGCCATCCTGGCCTCGATGAAGTGAACACGTTCCCCCGTCAGCTTTCCCGGCCGCACCGGGTGCAGACGAACCTGCCGTCCACGTACCTGGCCTCGGTGTTCGCGCAATGCTTGCACACGAACCCGAAGGCGGGGGTCGCGACGGCCTGCGCCTTCGGCGACAGGGGCCGATAGTAGGCGCTCACCGGCCGCTCCTCCCCCCAGTTCCAGAGCTTGCGGCCACTGAACAGCTCTACCGCCCGGACGGAATAATAGACGAGGTACACGGCGCCGACGACGTTGAGCACCAGGACAAAGAGCCCCATGACCAGCTCCGTCCCGGCGCCCGGCCACACCTCCATCGGCAGGCTCAGGTAGTCGATGGTGAAGTGAAGCATTATGCTGGCATACACCCCGTACCGCAGGAAGAGGTAGCCCAGCGCCAGACCGGCCAGGAACGTCGGGGGGACCTTGTACAGGTCCCAGCTGAAGACGTGGGCCAGGGCGAAGATGGCGGACGACAGCACCAGAAAGAACTTTTCCCAGCGCCCGATCCTGAAGTTGCCCCCGAGGATATAGCGGCGGTAGGGGGCGCCCTCCCCCTTGAGGATATAGACCGCGCCCAGCGGCAGGCCGATGTAGAGGATGCGGCAGATCACCTCCTCCCAGACGGAGGCGCGGAGCAGGCTGTACAGCATCTCCCACAGCTCCCCGGCCGCCCCCCCGGAGGAGGGCTCGATGCCCGCGAGGGCGAGCAGGAGATAATAGGCGGTGTTCAGGGCCAGCACGGCCATGAAGAGGGTGAAGATGGCGTAGATGGGGGAATGCTCCGTGGGCTGGAAGCGTAGCTCCTTCCGGAACCGCGCCCCGCCCTTGTAGAGCATGAACGCATAGGAGAGCAGCACGGCCACGATGAGCAAAAGGTAATAGGCGACGAAGGCCAGGCCCGGCAGCTCGAGGAACCTGACCAGCCACGGGAGCACCACGAACAACGAGGTCGCCTCCTCCAGGGCCTCCGGGATGACCAGATGCATCCCCCAGAGCATGATCCCGACGTTGACGGTCACGAGCACGAGCACGAGGAGCGCCATCACCGCTCCGATCCCCCGCATCAGCTCCCTCGCCGTCTGAAGGGTGCCCTTCTCCCTTATTGGCCGGGGCGGCGGGGCGTAGAGGGCGTACTGCTTGGAGGCCTCCTCCCCCCCGCCCACCGGAAGCCCGCACTGCGGGCAGAAGGCGGCGTCCGGCGGGAGCTTGGCCGAGCATCGGGGGCAGGGGCGGTCCGGGGCGTCGTCCTCCATGCCTCCATCCATCCCGGCCGTTCTATTTACGCCTGTCGCTCCCCTTCCCCCCAGTGGCATCAACCCCGCTCAGGATGGGCGCGGCTCGGCCAGCATGATATATCAATAAGGCAAACCTTTATAATTTTCCCGAATGTTGCATCTCTACAAAACGGAGGCAACCGCAATGGACGAAGATGCGCCAGGAAAGAACGTGGATTTTGTCACACTGAGCTCCGAGAAGATACCCTTCGGCCGCAACAACTTCATCGAGGTGGCGCGGAAGAAGGCCATCACCAAGGAGGGGGAGAACGAGTTCATCTCCCTGTCCCGCGGCTACTACCTCCCGGACGGCACCGAGCGGTTCAAGAAGTCCGTGACGATCCCGGACGATCCCAAGATCAAGGACTTCGTGATCGACAAGATCCGCACGATCTGAGCCCTATCCCTTTTCCATGAGCAGCTCCAGGTAGGAGCGGCGCTCGTTCCCCTCCAGTCCGAGGGCCTGCTTCAACTCCAGTATCTTACCCTTCCCAGCGTCCAGGTCGTCCCCCGTGTACTCCATCTCCACGAAGTCCCCCAGCCCCTCCACCCGGTCGAGGCAGATATGGACGAGCCCGACGGCGTAGACGGTCCGGCGCTTGGCCACCCTCCTGACAGGGCGGAAGCCGACCCGCTCTAACAGAAGCGCCATGCGCTCCAGGTCCTCCACCTCCAGCTCGACCTCCTCCCGCATCTTGGTGTCCCGATCAAGCTTCGGACCCTTGTACGTGATCATGGAGCGGGCGTTCTCCCGCCGCAGCCGCAGCGCCTCGTCCGAGGCCGCGAAGTTGCGGGCGGGGTGGGAATAATAGACGTCCACCTGCTCCAGCTCCTCGATTCGCCTGGCGCCCATCGCCCTCAGCCGCCCCTCGAGCCCGACGAGGTCGCGGCAGGGCGCCTTGACCTCCAGTTCGATCATCCCCCTCACTAGGGATTGCAATATATAAAAACCCGGAGCCGAATGAGGTATGGACGGACGAGGATACGATGGAAGGGAACGAGCTGGGGCTGCTGCACGTCTATACCGGCGAGGGGAAGGGGAAGACGACCGCCGCCCTCGGGCTGGCCCTGCGAGCCTGGGGGCACGGCCTGAGGGTGTGCGTGGTCCAGTTCATGAAGAGAGGGGAGGACTACGGGGAGATCCGGGCGCTGCGGAGGATGGAGGTCGATGTCTTCCAGTTCGGCTCCGGCAGGCTAATAATAAAAGGCGGGCACTGCCAGGAGGACCTGGACTGCGCCTGCCGCGCCCTCGAATTCGCCCGCCTCGTCCTGGCCTCGGGGGAGTACGACCTGGTGGTCCTCGACGAGGTCAACGTGGCCATCTACTTCGGCCTTGTCGACTGCGCGGACGTCCTGGCCGCCCTGCGCGCCCGGACGCCCGGGGTCGAGGTGATATGCACCGGCCGGAACGCCCCGGACGAGCTTCTGGAGGAGGCGGACCTGGTGACGGTCATGACCGTGCAGAAGCATCCCTACGATGACGGGCTCGGCGCCAGGAAAGGCATCGAATATTGAGCCAAACTATGCAAAACATTGAATATTCATTCATCTCATAGATAACGTCCTGGAGCGCTAGCTTTAGAGAGGAAAAGCTCATGGTCCGATTCCGGAAACAGCTTAGGAAGTGTCGCAAGGCGGTGTCGGAGATAATAGGGAACCTTCTCATCCTGGCCATCACGGTGACCCTGTTCTCCAGTATCATGTTCTACGTGGCAACCATCCCGTCGCCGGAGGAACAGACCTATGCGGAGTTCGACTATGATCTGTCGGATTTGGAGGGCAACGCTCGATGGGTGTATGTCACCCATAAAGGCGGCCAGGAACTAATGAACGGGAGTACGAACATATACATCTTCACATACGGCAGCACCCTGCTCTCGTTGAAGATGAACGACTCCGTCAACCCCCTAGGAGATGCCTGGAGCCCCGGGGAGGTATGGAAGTACAAGCTGGAAGGCATCAACCCTGACACGCCGTTGAGCGTGATGATAATCGATACAGCCCATAACAACATAGTCTGGGAGGCGGAAATGGTGGGCGGGCAGGCGTCAGCCCTGTACGCCCCCATCATCACATCCCGGGGGACCAAGCCGGCCACGATCATCCACGGCACCGCCTTCCGGTTCTTCGCCACAGTGGTGGACCCGAACGGGGACCTTGATCCCGCCAGCATCTACGTCAACGCCACATCCATAGGGCTGGGCCTAGTGCAGCTCACCGATGAGGACAATGACGGCGTGTTCCTGAGCGCTCCCTTAAACGGCAACATCGCCTACAACGACAAGGAGGTCATGATCACGGCAAAGGACCTGACCAACAGGGGGGCCTCCTCTAGGTTCACGCTCTCCGCCCAGCAGGCCGGCGGAGGTTCACAGAACACCACCAACATAGGGCCGTTCTACGAATATGAAAGCTATCTTGTGAACGGCACATACCCCCCAGATGCCAGCGGCGGGGAGAGCGGCGGCTCCCTGGGGACCACCTTCTATTATATTCGGAGGGCCTCGGACAATAAAATAACGCGCACCTTCCAGCCCGGCGAAGCGCTGTACATCGAGATCTATAGCAACAAGCTGATCAACCTGGCGTTGGAGAACTCCTTCTCCCTGTACAATCCCGCCACCGGTGCGCTGCTGACCCCGCCCACAAAACTGATCAATGCGTTCTCCTACGGCGGGATATATGCCACGTTCAACCGGTACTACATCAACCTGACCGCGCCCACGCAGCCCCTCTACTTCCCGCTTCAGATCTCCCTCAGGGACAATACTGGAACGGTAGCAAACATCGCCGACTCCATCTCCGTGGTCGGCGCCACGTACCCGATCATCAAGACCTACAAGCTCAACACCACCACCAACGAACTGGTGCTTTGCACATCTTTCAACCACACCGACACGGTGTACTTGAAGATCTTCACAAAGGATGTGGACCTGAGTTTGACCACTGTAACGCTTAACGACATCCAGATCAATGCCTACTCAGGAAAGTATATCGTGAAGCAGACCCTGCCCGCGCCCAACACATGGATCTCAGATTCAGAACCGGTCATGACCAGCAATCCGCCCCTCTCCCAACTCTTCAAGACCTCGAAGACAGGGTCCAGTTCCTCCAGGGTCCTCGATAGCAAGGTGGGCGATGCCGTCTACACGGTCAAGATAGACCTGCTGAGGCCCAATTACGGCTGGTGGCTGTCCGGGAAGAACTCCTATACGCTGTTCATCCCGGTGCTGACCGACGGTGGGAGCTATGGCACCGGTGAGACATATTACAACCTGAACTATCAGTTCAACGTCACCGCGCCCCGCAGCACGACGGACCTCGTGGCCAGCGTCGGCTCCGGCTCCTTCACCTGGAGCGCCTCGGGAGCCAGTTGGACGGACAACAAGCTCGTCTGGTATAAGAACGGGGAGAGGTTCGACCAGTGGGACGCCACGGTCATCGATGGCGACACGTACAAGGGGCCGATCGGGATGGAGCTTGCCGACATCGACAACGACGGGTATTCGGACCTGGTGGTCGGGTTTCAGGACCCCACGGTCTCCATAGCCTGGTACAAGAACGAGAAGACCGATGGCAGCGAATGGTCCACATTGCCGTACATCATCTGCAGCGCCTTCGACGCCCTCCCAGACCAACAGGCGGACATGACCTACCATTCGGATTGGGGTGTGAAATGGTATGGCAGCTCGGACAAAGGAACCGCGAACGAGGACGTCACGGTATGGTCTGAGGACAGGGGCAGCTTTGTGTCGAGGTATGGCGAGTATTTCATCTCGACCAATGAGATCGTGGGGGCCATCAAGGCCGGGGACTTCGACGGCGACGGGGATCTGGACCTCGTCGCTTCCTTCCTTCACACGGTCGTTTATTCTACAGCTACCGATCCAGACGATGCAGATTATAGCAATTCTTACGGCATGTTCTTCAACCGGGGCATCTACGTGTTCTGGAACGATGGGAGCTGGACCAAGACCCAGGTATACGGTACCAATGTATATACCAATCAATATGACAACCCCGCCGCCCTGGACCTAGCGGTCGCCGACCTCAACCAGGACGGGGTGGACGACATCGTAGCCGTGTACGAGACCGGCGTCACAAAGATCTGGCTCAACCAGTGGAGGCAGGTCATCGGGATCTCCTCCGACCCCAAGGCCGATGCCTTCGGCACGGGCTCGCCCGTGCCGGCAGCGAACGTGCCAACGGTCACTGGGACCAACCCCTGGGACCACACACAGAGGTTCCCAACGGTCGCCATAGCGGACGTCGACCTAAATGGATACCCGGACATCATCCGGACAAGCACCGCAGCCTCTGGCACATCCAGGACCGTCACCGTTATCAGGACGATGCCTTCCACGCCCTCGGACATACTCAGGACCCCATCATCGGAGCATTCCCCGGAGTCCGAGGTCAGCGCCAAGACCACCGGGTCGATCGCCAACCTTACGGCGAACGACGGGTCCTTCGAAACCCTGAGCGAGGTATACAAGAACACACCCATCATGCTAGGCCTTCCCGATCAGACCCAGGCCTCATCGCCCAACATAGATGACACAGGGCAGGACCTGGCCGACCTCAGGTATGATGACGGGATGATGTACAACGTCGAAGCGCTGAAGACGATGCACATCCGGAGCTTCGCCCTGGACAGCACATACTCCAGCGAGCCCGTGACCCAGGCCATATTGAGGGTCAAATACTCCGTCACGGACAACTACAACGGCAACAACTACATCCAGTACTCCCTGGATGGCAGCACGTTCGTTGACACGACCCTGAGACCGACCTCCTCCTCATGGAACGTGAACCTGACCTTCGACCTGAAGGCCATGGGCATCGACACCTGGTCCGAGCTCCATTCGCTCAGGGTCATGTTCAAGCACAACGGGATAAACGGTACCGTCCAGTTCGACTACGTCCGGCTGGAGGTCAGGTTCGCGGAGAGCCGTTGGATGGAGTGGGTGTACGAGGTGCCGAACGTCGCCACCCAGGTCACCCACCAGCTTGGCATGTCCGCCTATACAACGGGAGAGACGTTCACCGTGAAATACTCCACGGACGGCACCATCTGGTACGATGCGTTCGCCTTCAACGAGACCGTTGAAACGGTCAAGCAGGTCCAGCTGCCGCACACCACCAATTCCGTATACTACATCAAGGTCTCCGCGGCCGACGCCTCCACGACCGATGTGCAGAACGATTCCCTGGTGATCGACATCATCGGGATAAGGCACATATCGCCGACCGTGCAATGGCCCTCAGCAGACCTTAGGACCGTCAGCATGACCATGCAGAACAGTGCCGAGTACATTACATGCCTGGCCGTAGGGGATGTCGGGTCCACACTCAACAAACTGCCCGACGGTTATCCCGATATTATCGTCGGAACGTCCTTCGTCGGAAGCGGCTCGTCCACATCCACCCTAATGCTATCCTACGGCAACGGCAACTCCTTCAGCGCCCCGGAGTCATTAGCGACCTCCGGCCTCTCGGCCGCCGTCGGCGGGAACAATGCCATCTATGACACCAAGAGCATAGCGCTTGGCGACTTCAACGGCGACGGCTATCTGGACATCGCCATAGTGATAGGCTTCGCGCCTGGGAGGAGCGGGGGCACGGCGCCATCGATCTGGCTGTACCGCAACGACCCATCGGTCGGGCAATGGGGGGAACAGGTGCTGAACGCATTGGCGACCGGGGATTCCGCGATCAACATCCAGGCGGGCAATGTGGACCTGACCGTCCTATATCCCCTCCTCGGGATATTGGGCCTGGTGGCAGTGGAGGGCTGGATGGCCAGGGCGGGCCGCAAGCGCAGGTGACCCCCGCGTGCCCCTGTACGACGTGGCCATCTCCGGCGGGGGACCCTCGGGGTCCTATTGCGCCTACCGCTGCGCCCAGGCGGGCCTCTCGACCGTTCTGATCGAGAGACGCGTCCCTCCCTGGACCAAGGTCTGCGCGGGCGGGGTGCTGCTGCGGGCGGCCTCCAGGCTGGATTTCCCGCTTCCCTCAGCCATCATCGAGAAGGAGGTCCGCGGCCTCCTGGTGGCGGGCGAGGGCTTTCGGGAGCGCTTCCGGTTCGACCGTGGCCTGGCCTACACGGTCCACCGGCCCAACCTCGACACGCACCTGCTCGGTATGGCCGAGAGGGCAGGGGCGGAGCTGATGCTCGGGGACGAGGTCAAGGTGATCCACGAAGGGAGCGACGTGGAGCTCCATCTCCGAAGCTCCACCGTCAGGGCCAGATGCGCAGTGGTCGCGGAGGGGGCGGGCAGCGGGAACGCCCACCGATTGCTCGGGCCGCCGCCGAAGGACGGTATGGCCATAGGCCTGCGCTCCATCTGCCCGACCATTGAGGGGCCAGGGGACGAGATAGAGGTCTTCTTCATCGACAGCCCGACAAGGGGCATCCGCCGTCCCCCCATGTTCCCCCTGATGGGCTGGATGTTCCCCTACCGTGGAATGGCCAACCTGGGTGTGGGAGGGCATGGCTATTCCAAGGCGCAGCTCATGGCAGGGATGGACCACGTCCTAAGGCATACCTCGGTGAGGGTGGCCAGTGCGCCAGGGCCCCCCTCCGCCCACCCCATCCCCATCATCCCACGGCCGAAGGTGGCCACGCGTAGGACGATGCTCATTGGGGACAGCGCGGGGCTGGTCAGCCCGCTCAGCGGGGAAGGGCTGTCGCACGGGTTGGCAAGCTCCATCCTGGCGGCGGAGGCAGCGATCAAACTGGCCTCCGGAGATAAGGGGGCCATCCTCGCCTATGAGGATGCGGTGGCCTCCACCATCATCAGGGACATCAAGGCTGCCGCGATCATCTCCCCGGTCCTGCATTGGCTCCTGGGGGTCGTTGACACGGGGGCCTTCTTCCGGACCGTCGGAAAGGAGGAGGAATACATAAGGGCCTGGACCGAGATGGCGCTCGGAGAGGAAACATGGCAGCGCCTCCTGATGATGACCATCCCGCGCTTCCACCGGCTCTTCTTCCGCTCCTTGGCCTAGCCTACAGAAGGAACCGCAGGGCGGCGTAGAGCAGCCCCACCATGGCGATGGACATCACCGGCCTCGACCGCCTGGCCCTACGGAACCACAGGGCAGCCGCCAATCCCAGGGCTGGAAATGCAACGAGGTCCGGTGCGGAATGGAACAGCACCAGGGGGGTCAGGGAGGTCAGGAAGATGAGGACGGCCACGCAGTCCACCCCCCGTTCCAGGCCCAGGACGGTGTAGACCGTCCTCACCCCTCCGACACGGTCCTCCTCATAACCGTCGACATCTGTTATGATCGATCCGACGACCAGCCCGATGAACATGAACAGCCCCACCATCACGATCTCCGGATAAAGCGAAGGATGGAACACCTCCCCAGTAAGGTATGGGGCATCGACAACGGAGCTGACCACGCTGAAGGGTGTCGCCGCCCCGTAGAGGAACGCCAGGAACGCCCCCGCGCCCATGAGAATGGGGCTCAGCAGGGCGTTCTTGAACCTCACCGGAGGGAAGGAGTACACGAAGGCCAATACAAGTATCCCCGCCATTATGAGGAACTGCTGCACGCTCAGCAGCAGCGATACGGCCAAGGACACGAAGGCGAGGACCCCCGAAGCCTCCTTGAACACCCCGACCGGAAGGAGGCCCGAGGCGATCACCCTCCCCTCCTTGGTCGGAGAATCCCATTCGCGGTCGCTGATATCATTCCAAAGAACGATGGCCTGCCAGGCGAGAACGGCCGAGAGCACGGTCGGCACGACATAGGCCAGGTTAACCCAGTATGGGGGCTCGAATATCCTGCTGATCAATTCCGGTCCGCCCCATCCCCGCCAGGCCATGGCCGTCCCAGCGAGCACGATTCCGCCGAAGAACGCGGTCTGATAGGGACGCAGGGCCCACAGCTCTCGACGGAACCGTCCTCTCAGGGCGATGTAGCTGAGGGCAAGGACAAGGACCACCGCCGCCAGGTAATAGTACGCGAAGATGAAGAGGTGATATTGGACATACTTGGTACTATCAAAGCTCGGGAACACTGGAACGCCGTTCTCAGAGCCAACCGGTAGATAGGCCCCCGGGGTTCCCAGGGTGAACATGGCCGCAAAGGTGAAGACGGCCATCAGCCCCAGCCGGACGGCCAGCACCGCCCTCCCGGGCAGGTCGTACATCTCATCCCGATGGAGCCAGATCACATAAGCGAAGAGGGCGAAGAGGACCGTAAGCACCTCAACCGCCTGGCCTGGGTGGAAGGACGTTCCCTCGAACTTGAAGAAGGCGGTGAGGAAGTCGGTCCACGAGAAATAGGCATAATTGGTATCTTGACCGAAAAGGAACCTGTCGATGAGGGGGGGAAGAAGGATGATCCAATAATACCAGTTGGTGTAGTTGATGCACTTCCTGAGGCTGGAGCCCGAGAAGACCTTTAGTATGAGGACGAGCCCCAGATAGGTGAGCACGAAGAACGAGACATGATGGGCTATGCTGAAGATCCAGGGATGGGTGGTCGTTACGAAGGCCTCATCCAGCAGATAGTATTCCAGCATGTCCCTGGCCAAGGCGAGGATCAGCACATAGGCGAAGGTCTGCCAAAGGTTCAGGCGGTCCTTTTCCAGGAACGCCAGCAAGGAATCGATTCTCCCTCCAATGCGCTTGCCCATCGGACCGCTCCCCTCCATGGCCATCAAGCAGCTTTCTCTCTATAAATCACTCGCATCCAAGGCCATGCCTCTGACCGCCCCCCCGCACCTCTCCAGCTCTATCAGTAGCAGCAGATGCGACCGTCCCGCCGCCAATCCCTTGGCGACATCGGCAATATGCCCCTCCCTTTCCGCATTGAGCGCCGCGATCCCCCTCCCCCCGTTCACCTTCCGGTCATAGTCCAGCACGAACGCCTCGGCGCTCGCCATGTCGAACCGTTTCCGGGCGATCCGGTGGGAGAAGAACGATTCTTTCACCAGCTCCAACCCTCCGACCAGCTCGCAGTACCGCTCGGAGAAGAGTTCCTCGTTCATGTCGAGCGGGATGAGCGGGATCCCGAGTTCCTCGCACGTCCGGAGTGCCTCTAGGTAGCACGGCGGGGGCAGCTGCACCTCCCCGAACTCCTGCAATCCCGCCCTGTAAGCTTCCTCAAGGTCGCTGAGCTCGATCTCCTCGTTCTGATATGAGCGAAGACCTTCCAGCTCCTCTTTTGAAATGGATATGCCCACCGCATCCGGCCTGATGTCCACGATCGCAGCGCGGACCTTCTCCCCCTCGCTGACCAACCCCTTGATCACCGGGAGGACGTACACCTTGGAACCGTTCAGCTCAATCCTTTGCATCCACTTCGCTCCGGGCGTTGACCATCTTGCGCAGGCGCTCCGACTCCTTTATCTTCTGCAGCTCGTCACGTCCGATGAGCGCGGTGCCCTCGATGCTCTGCCTGGTGCGTAGCCTCTCGATGAATATAACCGATTCCTTGCCGGTGATGCGCGCGACGTCCGCCACCACCTTAGCCTTGTCCGCCAACCTGGCCTCGTCCTTCCCCAGGCCGGTGAGGAGAAGGAGGTCCCGGTCGCCCGTCAGCGCCTCGAAGGGGCACTTCTCCGTCGGCCTCACCACCAGCCCCAGCTGGGTCAGCATGGTGTAGATGTTGCGGCTGAACTCGTCGTACCTCTCCATCTCCAGCGGACGCGGCTCCCGGGGCGGGGGGCGATACCCCATGGGGTCCACCGGGACCACCAGCGGCCTCTCGAGGTACTCCTCCAGCCGCAGGGCGGCGTCGATCATCGCCCCCATGCCGGCCTCGTACATCTGGATGGTGCGGCGGGACACCCCCGCCACCTCCGCCAGGGTGCCGAGGCTGAGCCCCCGGTCCTCCCGGATGCGGTGCAGGAGGTCGCTGTCAAGGCGGACGTACAGCCCACCGGGCGCGGCGAAGATGAACGGAGGCTCGTCCTCCAGGAGCAGGGCCTTCATCGTCTCGTACGCGATGATCGGGATGTCGAAGCGCGAATAGACGATGCCCGGCTCCAGGTCGCCGGAGCCGGAGCGCTCCCCGACGAGCACGATCGACCCCTCCAGCGCCTCCGCCAGGACCTTGAGCTCCTCGGCGTTCTCCTTCGAGAACGCGTCGATGTTGGTGAGCACCTTCACGAGCAGCAGGCTGCGGTCCCTTCGTGCGACTATATCGAAGGCGATGCTCCTCAGCCTAAGGGGCATCGAGGCGCGGAAGCCGGAGCGAAGCAACAGCTCCCGCACGGACCGGATGAGCTCTTCGCGCTGCACGGATGTAATTCGCTATAACTTCTATATAATGATTATCAAAAAGGTAAAGGGGCCAGGCCCCGTTCATTTGATGTCGATCTTCCGCCCCTTCGGCACGGAGGGCACCCGGTCCAGGTATACGGTGAGCACCCCGTTGCGGTACTCCGCGCTGGCGCTCTCCGGGCGGACCTCGCACGGCAGCTCCAGGGTCTTGTTGAACCGCTTGCGCTCCGTGTCCACGGAGATGGTGAGCTGGCGGTCCTCCGCCCTGAGGTCGATGTCCTTCTTCTCCACGCCCGGGAGTTCGACGATCACCTTCACCCGCCCCTCCTCCTCCACCACGTCCGTGAGCGGCTCGCGGTAGCTGGTGTCCGGAGGGAGACCGCCCCCTCGGGGCACATTACCGAACTCCTGCACCATCGGCCTCCCATCGGGCCCGGTGCGCATGGAGAACCCGTACACCAGGGGGTTCTCCCCGGTGCCGCGCAAGGCTGCCTCCATCAGCCGGTCCATGCGCTCGCGCATCGCATCGAACTCCTCGTCAAAGGAACGGAACAGCCCGCTCCAATCATCATCACGTCGCATCCTCCTCATACTATCACCTCACGTACTCGAAATCCTTGGCAATCTTCTGGAACTTGCTCAGCTCCTGAAGGGAGAGGGGGCGGTGCTTCTCCACCGCCCCCAGTATGTGCCTCATCTGCACCTTCAGGTCCTTCAGCGCCTCCTTGTCCTCGCCCTTGCCGGACGCCACGGCCTCCCGGATCGCGGCCATGACCGCCTCGTTGGCGATGGCCGCCAGGTCCGCGCCGGTGTACCCTTCGGTCCGAAGCGCTATGTCCTTCAGGTCGACGTCGTCCGCCAGGGGCTTGCGCCTGAAGTGGACCTCCAGGATGGCCTTCCTGGTCTCAAGGTCCGGCGCTCCCACCTGGATAATCCGGTCGAAGCGCCCGGGGCGCAGCAGCGCCGGGTCTATTATGTCCGGCCGGTTCGTGGCGGCGATGACCACCACGTTGTGCAGCGCCTCGAGGCCGTCCAGCTCGGTCAGCAGCTGGGAGATCACCCTCTCCGTCACATGGGAGTCGGAGTCCCCGCCACGGGTGGGCGCTATCGAATCGATCTCGTCCATGAAGATGACGCACGGCGCCGCCTGTCGCGCTTTGCGGAACGTCTCGCGCACCGCCTTCTCGCTCTCGCCCACCCACTTGCTCAGGAACTCTGGCCCCTTGATGCTGATGAAGTTGCTCTCCGATTCCGTGGCCACCGCCTTCGCCAGCATGGTCTTGCCCGTTCCAGGGGGCCCGTACAGCAGCACCCCCTTCGGAGGCTCGGCGTTCATGTGCTCGAACAGCTTGGCGTACTTGAGCGGCCACTCCACCGCCTCCTTCAGCTCCGCCTTTACGTCGTCCAGCCCGCCGATGTCATCCCAATGGAGGTTCGGCGACTCGACCAGCACCTCGCGCATGCTGGACGGAGACATCTCCCGCAGGGCGGCGAAGAAGTCGTCCTTCTGCACGGTGATGCGGTTCAGCACCTCGGCTGGGATGCTGTCGGCCTCCAGGTCCAGGTCGGGCAGGATCCTCCGGAGGGAGTGCATCGCGGCCTCCTTGCACAGCGCCGCCAGGTCCGCCCCGGCGTAGCCGTGGGTGAGGTCCGCCAGGCGCTCGAGGTCCACGTCCTCCGCCAGGGGCATCCCGCGGGTGTGGATCTGCAGGATGTCCAGGCGGCCCTCCCGGTTGGGGATGTTGATCTCGATCTCCCGGTCGAACCTGCCGGGGCGGCGCAGCGCGGGGTCCAGGGCGTTGGGCCGGTTGGTGGCGCCTATGACCACCACCTTCCCGCGCGCCTCCAGGCCGTCCATCAGCGCCAGGAGCTGGGCCACTATCCTCCGCTCCATCTCCCCCGACACCTCGTCCCTCTTGGGGGCGATGGAATCGATCTCATCGATGAAGATGATGGACGGGGCGTTCTCCTCCGCCTGCTTGAAGATCTCCCGCAGGCGCTCCTCGCTCTCCCCGTAGAACTTGCTCATGATCTCCGGGCCGCTGATGGAAACGAAGTTGGCGCTCGTCTCCCCCGCTACGGCCTTGGCCAAGAGGGTCTTGCCCGTTCCAGGCGGGCCGTGCAGGAGCACGCCCTTCGGCGCCTCGACGCCCAGGCGCTCGAACAGCTCCGGATGCTTGAGCGGGAGTTCGATCATCTCCCGAACCTTCCTGACCTCATCTCCCAGGCCTCCGATGTCCTCGTAGGTGACCTTCGGAATGCCAGATGGGGCCTCCTTAGTAGGCTTGTCGCTGAGCTTGATCTCAGTGTCCCTGGTCAGCAGCACCGCGTCCGCCGCGGGGGAATGCGCCATCACCACCAGGTCTATGCGCCGGCCCATCACGTTCAGCTCGACCACGTCCCCGCGGGTGAAGACCCGCCCCTCCATCATCTGGGCCAGGTATTCCTCCCCGCCCATGATGCGGAGCTCCTCCGTGGGAGCGAAGGTGATCTTCTGGGCCGGTTTGACGGTCACCTTCCGGATGGAAACCTTCTCATCAATGCTGGTCTGGGCGTTCCGCCTTATCGTTCCGTCGATGCGGATCACTCCGCGGTTGGCGTCCTCGTTGTACCCAGGCCATACCAGGGCCACGGTCTTCTTCTTGCCCTCGATCTGCACGACGTCCCCCGCGTTCAGGCCCAAGGCCTCCATGACCGCGGGGTCCACTCTGGCTATCCCCCTACCAGCGTCCTTGGATTTGGCCTCGGACACCTTCAATACCTTGTCGGACGCGCTCATGTTATCGATCCTCCTTATGAGGTGGAGGTCACTCCACCTCGATCTTGCTCCTCTTCTCCTCGCTCGCTTTCACCTTGGGCAGGACCACCTCTAGGACCCCATTCTCCATCTTGGCCTTGATCCCGCCACGGTCCACGTTCTCTGGCAGGCGCAGCTGGCGGTAGAAGCGCATGCAGCCCCTCTCCCTCCGGATGTACCCGCCTTCCTCCTCCTCGCGCTCCTGCTCCTTGTTCGCCGTTATCACCAGGACCTCATCATCCATCTCTATGGACACGTCATCCTTGGTCATCCCGGGCAGCTCGGCCTGCACCAGGAAGCGGTCGGCCTCCTCCTTGAGGTCCAAGGTAGGCACCCTGGCCCCCTCCATTGGCAAGACGTCATACCCAGGCATGACTAGCCCAGAGCGCAGGTCGTTCAACAGCCGGTCCATCTCCTCGAACATGGAGACGGGGCTCCAGGCCCAAGCACGGGGACTAAGGTCCACCGGCTCTTTCCTCTCTCTCTTCATTATTGCCATGTTGCATCACCTCCAACATGTTAACTAAGAGTTGTATACTCTTAGTGCAATACTATAGTGTTTGAACTTCTATATATACTTTACTTAGAAGGCCGTTTAAGCTCCTCCTCGAGCTTGGCCGCGGCCTCGTTCATGCGCCGCTGCAGCTCCTCCATCCCCCGGCGGATGTTCGGCCCGCCCTCCCTGAGTTCCCTCTCGAGCCGCAGTAGGGCCTGCTCGGCCTCCTTCCCTCCCTGCTTGGCGTTCATCGCCGCCTCGGTGAGCGCCTCCCGCCCCAACCGGTCCAGGTCCTGAGCGGCGGCACGCAGGGCCCTCTCCAGGTCCCCCCCGATGCGCCTAATCTCCTTCACGTATCTATCCAGATCGCTCTCCATCGTTATCGTCCTCCAAGGATGAGATGATGTCCTCGACCACATCGTCCCGCATCCCCAGCTCGCTCGCCAGCTCCTTGACGTCCATCTCCGGGTGTAGGATGTACTCGTACGCCACCCTCCGGCTACGGTAGTCCGGAACGGCCTCCTCCACCAAATGCCCCGCCTCCTCCAGCAGCCTCTCCTTCTCCGCGATGAGCTGGGCCCGCCTCTGCCCAAGCTCTTCCAGCTCGCGGTCGAGCGCCTCTATGTCCTTGCGGAGGTCCATCAGCCTCCTGCCCGTCCCTTCCCTCTCGATCGCCCGCTCCTCGAAGGGCCGCGTCGCCACCTCGGCATTGAACAGGCCGGGACCGATGTCCACGACCATGGTGAAGCCCATGGTCGGAAAGTACCGTCTACGGGCGGGACCTCCCTGGTCGCTCTCCTCCGAGAAGGAGCGGACCAGGTCCAGGTCCTCCAGCATCCTCAGGTGCTTCATTATGCCCTGCTGGCTGAGCCCCAGCTCCCTGGACAGCTGGAGGGGATACTGCGGCTCCCGCACGAGCGCCTCCAGTATCTTCCGCCGGGTGGGGTTCTCAATGACCGATAGCAGTACGTCGAGCTCGTCCATGTTCCCACAACTATTCAACCATCTGTTTACATCCATAAATTGTAAACTATCTGTATAAATAACTAGCGCAGGGTCTGCGCTGACCCACGCGAGCGCCCTCGAACATCGCCCCCCGGGCCGGGCACGGGGTGCCCCTCCCGATCCCTGCACGGGACAGAGCGCGCCGCGGAGGCCGGGCGGGAACATTTAACTGACGAACGCCCTTCAAGGGGCATGGCGGGTGAGCTGGTCGGCGACAGCGTCATCGTCCCCGACATGACCGAGGGGAGCCAGCTCTATAACAAGGGCTACTACGGCTACCCAAGGCCGGGGGGAGGGCTCGAGCTTGAGCTGCTGGAGGCGCTCTACCTGGTGGAGTGCGCCAAGCTCCAGGTGTGCCTGGACGGTAAAACGCTGGACCACGCCGCCCTCTACCGGCGCGCAGCCCGCTCGGTGAACGGCCTGCAGGCCCGCTACCTCGTGTACCGGGACCTGAGGCAGCGCGGATACATCGTCAAGCTGGACCAGGGGGACTTCCACTTCCGGGTGTACCAGAGGGGGTCCGCGCCGCATAACTCGCAGGCGAAGCACTGGGTGCTGGCCATCTCGGAGCGGGAGGTCTTCAACATCGCCTCCCTGCTGGAGAAGAGCGAGACCTCACAGCGCACCCGCAAGGACCTCCTGCTGGGGGTGGTGGACGAGGAGGGGGACATCACCTATTACACGGTCGAGGGGGCCGAGCCGCATGGGCTTGCCTCAGAGGTCCCGACCAAGGCCGAGGGCGCCCTCATCGACTCCTCCGTCCTGGTGCTGGGGGAGGACGCGGACCGCCTCTACGAGAACGGCTACTATGGAAAGAGGATCGGCCCCATGCTCCAGCTCTCGTTGCTCGAGACCGCGTATCTCATGGAGAGGGGCGCGCTCGAGGTGCGCTCCCTCCGCTCCGGACAGAGGATGGGGGAGAAGGGCTTCCTGAGCAGCGCACGGAGGGCCCAGCCCGACTTCGACATGCGCATGCGGGCCTACAAGGACCTGAGGTCCCGGGGGATGGTGGTCAAGACCGGCTTCAAGTACGGCACGCACTTCCGGGTGTACGAGGGGGACCCGGCGAAGCATCACTCCCGCTACCTCGTGCACGTGGTCCCGGACGACTACTCCACCGTCTGGGCCGAGATCTCCCGTGCGGTCAGGCTCGCTCACGGGGTCAAGAAGGAGATCCTCTTCGCCAGCTCCGGGCAGGAACTTAGCTACATCAAGCTGACCAGGGTGAGGCCCTAGGCGCAGGCCCCTTCCCCGGGGCCGCGCAGCTCCGTCAGGACCTTCCGCGCGCCGGCGACGTCCTCAGGGTCCAGCTTGAGGGCCATGTCCAGTAATTCGTCGGCCTCCTGCAGCCGCCCCTTGTTGGCCATGACCACCGCCAGCTTGACCATGAAGTTCGTGCGCTTCCGGGGGAACCGGGTATACTGAATCGCGGCTTTGAAGGCCTCCACCGCCTCATCCAGCTGCCCGATCTTCAGCAACCCGTCGCCCAGGCGGGCGTAGCGGGCCGAGCGGGTCTCGGGGGCGGCCTCAAGCTCGGCCGTCTGGCGCAGCGTCTCCACGGTCCTCAGGAGCGAGGCGGGCACCTCCATCTTGGTGCCGCACTTGCAGCACACGGTCTCTGTCTCCTTGACCTCCGTTCCGCAATTGGCGCAGTACTTCGGGAGACGTGTGCCGCAGTCCGGGCAGAGGCTCCAGTCGGCCTCCACGACCGCGGAGCACTTGGGGCATTGGGCGGCGGTCTTGACCGTCACCGTGGCGAAGCGCTTCAAGGCCGCCTCCACCTCCTCCTCGCTGGGCATGAACGAGGCGCGGTAGACGTAGACCAGCCCCAAGGCCAGCAGCTCCAGGCACATGGCCGCGAGGTTGAGAGTGAGGACCAGGTCCTCGGTGAGGAGGAGCGCGATCAGGCGCATGACCAGGGCGATCAGCAGGGTCCGCACGATCCCTTTCCACTCCCCCACCTGGGTGGTGGCGATGGTCCGGGACAGTGCCATCTCCCAGGCGCCCACCACGGTGAAGAGCAGCATGAGGATGATGCCCACGACCGTGTTCACGGACCTGAAGAGGAATATGGCCGTCACGGGGGACAGTATAAGGACCAGGCCAGCGAATATGAGGCCAACGGACGGTAGCAGTAGCACGGGCTTCTTGAGCTTCATCGGACACCTCTTCTGGCGCCAGCGCGCATTCCATTAAAATATTAAGGGAATAAGAGGTTTGCGGGTCAGAGCTGTATCTCTATCCCCAACTTGTCCGTCAACTCCTTGTAGCGGTTCCTGATGGTGACCTCTGTCACCCCGGCGATGTCCGCCACCTCCCGCTGGGTGCGCCGCTCATTGCACAGGATGCTCGCAATGTAGATGGCGGCCGCCGCGACCCCGGTGGGGCCCCGGCCGGAGGTCAGCTCCTTCTTGTTGGCGTCCTTCAGGATGTCCGCGGCCTTCGCCTGGACGTCCCCGCTCAGCTTCAGCTCGGAGCAGAACCGCTGGACGTAGTCCTGCGGCTTGGTCGGCATCAGCTTGAGGGACAGCTCCCGGGTCATGAAGCGGTACGTACGGCCGATCTCCTTGCGGCCGACCCGGCTGGAACTCGCCACCTCGTCCAGCGTGCGGGGCACGTTACACTGGCGACAGGCAGCGTAGAGGGATGCGGCGACCACGCCCTCGATGCTGCGCCCCCGGATCAGATTCTTGTTGACCGCCTTGCGATAGATCATCGCCGCGGTCTCCCGGACGTTCCGGGGCAGCCCCATCGCCGAGGCCATGCGGTCCAGCTCACTGAGGGCGAAGGCCAGATTCCTCTCGGTGGCGTTGGACACCCTGATCCGGCGCTGCCACTTCCGGAGGCGGTACAGCTGGGCCCGGTTCCTGGTGGGGATGCTCTTGCCATAGGAGTCCTTGTTCTTCCAGGAGATCTCGGTGGAAAGCCCCTTGTCATGGATGGTGTAGGTCATCGGCGCGCCGGTCCTCGCCCGCTTCTCCCCCTGCTCCACATCAAACGCCCGCCACTCCGGGCCCAGGTCTATGAACTGGTCGTCGATGACCAATCCGCATTCCTCGCAGATCAGCTCGCCCCGCTCATAGTCCCTGACCAGATGCCCGCTGTTGCACTCCGGGCATCGGGTCACCTCATCTGCCGCTTCCTTTTTGCTTGCCATGGTTCTCGACCCCTCCGATGTACACCTGCCTTCCGACAGCGGAGAGCAGGCCGGCGTCCCCGGTCGGTTCGACGGTCACGTAGGGAGAGCCCACCGGGCCGAAGATCCGCACGATCCTGCCCAGCGGGCGCTTGCGGTTGTCGAAGACCGCCTCCTTGAGCTTGGGGGTGAAGGTCGCACGTACCACCAGCCGTCCGTCCACGGTCACTTCCTGCACGTTCCCAAGAAGCTGCATGTTGAGCCCTATGCGCCGATATTAACCGGTGTTGAGAAAGAGGATTATGAATCAACTATATATAGGTTACGCAAAGCTATATAATAAAGCACTTTATTGGATATAATCTTTGCTCAGGCCGCCCTTTCTTGATGATATTTAATCCTATCATACCCAGCCCCAAATCGGCGCCCGGGGCCGGGCGCACACTTTATGTCGGGGCATGCCCTCTACCGCCCGTGAAGATATCCAAGGACCATCCTAGATATCGGTCATTGGTCACCAGGGAGCGCATGGTGGCCATGGTCGAGGAGGGCATAGTGACCCCCACCGGGCTCATCGCCCACGGCCGGGGGGAGGCCTTCGATTACCTGCTGGGGGAGAGGACCGTCCCGGAGGCGGAGGCCGCGGAGGCCGCTGCCGCAGCCCTTCTCGTGCTGGCGGAGAGACCGGTCATCACCGTGAACGGCAACACGGCCGCCCTGGCCGCCAAGGAGGTCGGGGGGTTGGCCAGGGTGGTGGGCGCACCCATTGAGGTCAACCTGTTCCACCGCACCGACCAGCGCATGGAACGGGTGTGCGCCTTCGTGGAAAAAGAGACGGGGCTCAAGGTCCTGGGAAGGGACCAGGACGCGACGCTCGCGGGTATCGCCTCGGACAGGGCGCGGTGCACGAGCCAGGGGCTGCTCGCCGCGGACGTCGTCCTCATCCCGCTGGAGGACGGCGACCGGGCGGAGGCCATGGCCAGGGCCGGGAAGAGGGTGATCGCCATCGACCTGAACCCCCTGTCCAGGACTGCCCTGGCGGCCGAGGTGACGGTGGTGGACGAACTCACCCGCGCGGTGCCCAACATCACCGCCTGGGCTAAAAGGTTCAGGGGGAGGCCGGAGGAGGCCCAGGGCACGCTCGCCTCCTTCGACAACGCGGAGGGGCTGAGAGCGGTGAGGGAACGGATCTGCCGCGGGCTCGAGGCCCCGCTCCGGAAATGACATGAGGGAAGGGCAATGGACCGTGAACTGCTGATCAAGGGATCGCGCCGCCTGGGATGGGCGGAGGCGCACATGGCGGTGCTGAGGGAGGTGGGGGAGCGAATGCGCCAGGAAGGCTCCTTGAGGGGCGTGAGGGTGGGCATGGCCCTCCACGTGGAGGCCAAGACGGGGATGCTGGCGGTCACCCTTTCCCGGGCGGGCGCCAAGGTCCGCCTTGCCAGCTGCAACCCCCTGTCCACGGACGACTCGGTCGCCCTGGCGCTCAGGGAGGAAAGGGGCATCGAGGTCTTCGCCCGAAAGGGGGAGAGCAGCGAGGAGTACTATGAGAACCTGAACGCGGTCCTGGACCTCAGGCCGGAGTTCGTCATCGATGACGGGGCGGACCTGATCACAATGCTGCACACCTCCCGCCGGGAGCTGCTGGGGGAGGTCAAGGGAGGGAACGAGGAGACGACGACCGGGGTCATCCGCCTCAAGGCCATGGCCGCCGAGGGCCAGCTGAGGTTCCCGGTCATGGCGGTCAACGACGCCCGGATGAAGTACCTCTTCGACAACCGCTACGGCACGGGGCAGAGCACGTTCGACGGCTTCATGAACGCCACCAACCTACTAGTGGCCGGCAAGACGGTCGTGGTCGCAGGCTACGGCTGGTGCGGGCGGGGGGTGGCGATGCGGGCCAAGGGGCTCGGCGCCATCGTCATCGTCACCGAGGTGGACCCCATCCGGGCCATCGAGGCTAGGCTCGACGGCTTCCAGGTCATGCCCATGATCGAGGCCGTCCGGCAGGCGGACGTGGTGATCTCCGTGACTGGCTGCAAGGACGTGGTGCGGGAGGAGCACCTGAGGGTCATGAAGGACGGCTGCGTCCTGGGGAACGCCGGTCATTTCGACAACGAGGTGTCGAAGAAGGCATTGGAGTCGCTGGCCTCCCGCAAGGAGCGCGTGAGGGAGCACGTGGACCGCTATGACCTCATGGACGGGCGCAGGGTGTACCTCGTGGCCGAAGGTCGGTTGATGAACCTGGCCGCCGGGCAGGGCCATCCGGTGGAGATCATGGACATGAGCTTCTCCATACAAGCGCTGGCATTGGAGTACCTGGTGCGCAACCACGCCGCCATGGAGGCGAAGGTCTACCCCGTCCCGGCGGAGATGGACGAGCTGGTGGCCCGGACCAAGCTGCGGTCCATGGGCATAGCCATCGACCAACTGACCCCAGAGCAGGCGAGGTATCTCTGCGAATGGCGGGAGGGCACGCGGTGAGGCCGTTCCTGTGCGTCTATGGGCACACCAACGTGGACCATCTGCTCGCCCTCAGGGAGCTGCCGGAGCGCAACACCTCCGCCAACGTCCTGAGCAAGCGGAGCTTCTTCGGGGGCACGGGCGCCAACATGGCCACCATGGCCTCGGCCTTGGGCGTGCCGACCGCCCTGGTCTCCTATGTCGGGAGGGACATGCCGCCCGAGTTCCGTGGGCTCATGGAGGCGAAGGGGGTGGTCCTGGACGAACTGGTCGAGGTCGAGGGCCAGGAGACCCCCACGGTATGGATAGCCACGGATGAGCGGGAGGACCAGGTCGCGCTCATCTTCCAGGGGGCCATGGCCGACATGGCCTCCTATCCCTTGCGGACCAAGGGCGCCGAGGAAGCCCTGGCCGTCCACCTGATGACCGGCTCCCCCGACTACTACCTGCGGCTGCTCTCCCAGCCCTGCCTGCTCAGGAAGCGCCGTGCGCTGGACCCCGCCCAGGAGATCCACCACGTGTGGGACGCTCCCCGGTTCGTCAAGGCCCTGGGGAGCGTTGACATGCTGTTCTGCAACCGCAACGAGCTCGCCACCGCCCTGAGGTACACAGGAAGGGGCGGCCCGGAGGAGTTGCTGGCCGACGTGCCCGTGATCGTCAGCACCCGGGGCGTGGAGGGGGTCCGCATCTTCACGAGGGACGAGACCCTGGACGTCCCGGCGTACAGGGTGAGGGTCGTGGACCCGACGGGGGCCGGGGACGCCTTCAGGGCGGGGTTCTACGCCGGGCTCTATCACGGTAAGGGCTGGGCGGAGTGCGGCGCCCTGGGATGCGCCGCGGCCTCGTTCGTGGTGGCCTCCCCAGGCTCCCTGACGTCCATCCCGGACTGGGGGATGGTGGAGGAAAGGGCCAGGACCCTCGTGTGACCGCCCTCTGGGGTGCGAAACGAAGGCACGCTCGCTATCTGGATGCCATCGGGTTAAATGCATGAACGGAGCAAAATTATAATAACTGAAATAACGTGTAGGAGGCCCAAGGTGAACGCATGGCATGGGAAAAGGCCCCTGTCCTTTCGATGTGTTCGGCATCCGCGGGGAAGGGGGCGCGCCCACCGGTCATCGGCACCAATATCCTCGAATGAATATCATGGAAAGGTGATAAAGAATGGATTGGATTGGTTTCCTGACGGTGCTCCTGCTTACCTTCAGCCTGGTCATGTTGCTGGCCGGGGCCTTCACGGCCTACTTCGGAAGCGGCAAGAGCAGGATGATCGGTGTCGTGCTGTTGGTCATTGGCCTGATCGTGGGCCTTCTCTGGGCCTACCTGGGCTACGCCGATGAGCTGATAACAGTGGACCTCTCCGAGGTCATCTGGGTCGCCTTCGTCAACATCCTGGCAGCCCTCATCGGAGCCCTTGTGGCGGTCGGCGCGTTCCTGCTGGCCATCATGAAGAGCTGAAACCCCCTCCCCTTTCATCGCCCTTCCGAGGGCAAATCCTTTTTTATTCGAACTCTGTCAGTGGCCACGATGGCTTCGGTACTCGTCATTCTCGGCAGCAAGAGCGACGCGGAGGTAGGGCGCAGGTCCATGGACGTTCTAGGGCGCTTCGGGGTGGAGGCCAAGATGGTGGTCGCCTCCGCCCACCGCACCCCGGACCGGGTGAAGGCCCTGGTCGAAGGGAGCGGGGCGGACGTCTTCATCGCCATCGCAGGGCTGGCGGCCGCCCTCCCGGGGATGGTGGCGGCCTTCACCACCCGGCCGGTGATCGGTGTCCCGGTGGCCGGCAAGCTAGGCCTGGACTCCCTCCTGTCCATAGTGCAGATGCCCCCCGGCGTCCCGGTCGCCTGCGTAGGCCTGGACCGCGGGGACAACGCGGCGCTTCTTGCGGTGGCCATCCTCTCCCTTGCCGATGAAAGGCTGGCCGAGAAGCTCGCCTCCTACCGCCGGGAGCTGGCGGAGAGGGTCGAGCGCGATTCCAACGAGGTGCAGGCCTGATGTTCGACCCCAGGGCGTTCGTCGAGGAGAAGGTCGACGAGCTCAGGAGAACGATCACAGGGAAGGCGATCATCGCCTGCTCCGGGGGCGTGGACAGCACGGTCGCCGCGGTCCTGGTGGACCGGGCCATCGGGGAGAGGCTGCGGGCGGTGTACGTGGACACCGGGCTCATGAGGAAGGGCGAGACCGAGGAGGTTCGGCGCATGTTCGACCGCCTGGGAGTGCACTACAGGATCGTCGACGCCTCGGGGGAGTTCTTCGCCGCGCTGAAGGGGCAGGTGGACCCGGAGAGGAAGCGCAAAGCCATCGGGGAGCGCTTCATCCGGGTGTTCGAGCGGGAGGCCGGGGAGTTCGGGGCCGAGTACCTGGTGCAGGGGACCATCGCCCCGGATTGGATAGAGAGCGGGGACGGGGTCCGGGACACCATCAAGTCCCATCACAACGTCGGGGGGCTGCCCAAGGACATGGCCCTGAGGCTGGTCGAGCCGCTCTGGGACCTCTACAAGGACGAGGTGAGGGCCGTCGCGCGCTTCCTCGGCGTGGAGGTCTCGGAGCGCCAGCCCTTCCCCGGCCCGGCCCTGGCCATCAGGGTCATCGGGGAGGCCAACCCCGAGTCGGTGGGCGTCGTCCGCGAGGCGTGCGCCATCGTGGAGGAGGAGCTGGAGGCCGCCGCAAGGAACGGCTCCATGGTCCGGCCATGGCAGTACTTCGCCGTGCTCCTCCCCGTGCAGTCGGTGGGGGTGCAGGGGGACCGGCGCGCCTATGGCAGGACGATCGCCATCCGGGCCGTGGAATCGGTGGACGCCATGACCGCGGCCTTCTCCCGGGTCCCCTACGACGTGCTGGAGCGCATCTCCCTCCGCATAACCAACGAGCTGAAGGCCAACGTGAACCGCGTGGTCTACGACATCACCAACAAGCCGCCGGCGACGATAGAGTGGGAGTGATCACAGCAGCCCGTCGAGTTCCTTCCAATCGTCCACGGTGTGGTCGGGGACGATGGAGTCGTCCGGCTGGAAGTAGCCGCTCCGCTTGAGCACAGCCCTGATCCCCACTGCCCTCGCCCCCCTGATGTCCGCCTGCAGGGAGTTGCCGACGTACATCGCCTCGTCCCTTCCGACGCCGAGGTTGAGCATGGCCATCTTGAACATGCGCGGGTTCGGCTTGCGAAGCCCGACATCGCTGGAGAAGATCATATCGTCGAAGTACCTGTCCAGACCGAAATGCCGGATGTCGCGGAGCGGGTATTCGGACGGGAGCCCCCAGGCTACGTCCGAGATCAGGCCGATGGAATATCCCTTTTCCCTGACCCTCTCGAGCATCTCCGCGGTCCCGGGCACGAGGGACCGGTCCTCCCTCAGCGCCTCGTAGAATAGCTCCAGACCGTCCTGCACGAGGCTTTCGTCCCAATCGCACCCCGCGGAGCCGAATATGCTCTCCAAGACCCTTTCCAGAGGGATCTCCACCATGTCCTGGGCCTTGCGGTCCCGGTTCTGCCGCAGGATCTCGAGGACCGAGCGCCGGAACTCCGGCTCCTGCATGCGCCCCCCCGCCTCCATGGCCAGCCTGTGGAGGCGGCTTACTATGCGCTCCTCCGGCCCCGACCAGTCGTGGTAGTAGTCGATCAGGGTGTGCCCCAGGTCGAATAGCACGGCCTTCATGGTAGTGGATAACGAGCAGGCCGGAAATAATCGTTTCCCGGGCCCGTTCCGGCCCCGACCCATCGTTTTATACCGCGCACCGACGATTCGGCCCCGATGCGGGTCTACGTCGTGGACAACGGGGGGCAATGGACGCACCGCGAATGGCGCGTCCTGAGGGACCTCGGGGTGGAGGCGAGGATCGTCCCGAACACCACCCCCTTCGACCACCTGGGCCAGGTGGACGCGCTGGTCCTCTCAGGGGGCGCCCCGGATGTGGCCTCAGAGGCCGCGCGGATGGGCAACAACGGGGAATACCTGGACAGGGCCGATTGCCCCATCCTCGGCATCTGCGCCGGCATGCAGTTCATGGCCGCCCACTTCGGGGGACGGACCGGCCCCGCCGCGCGCGCCGAGTTCGGGCGCACCCGGCTGTACGTGGACGAGGAGGACCAGCTGTTCGTCGGCATCCCAAAGGAGTTCGACGTCTGGGAGTCCCACAACGACGAGGTGAAGGACGTCCCGGAGGGGTTCCAGGCACTGGCGCACTCTGAGACATGCGCGGTGGAGGCGATGCGCTCCCTCCGCCGCCCGCTGTACGCCGTGCAGTTCCATCCCGAGGTGGAGAACACCGCCTTCGGAACGGACATATTCCGTAACTTCCTGAGGGCGGTGGAGGAATGGCGCCGCTGAGGGAGGAACTCCGGTCGGCGCTGGCGGCCGCGCTGGAAAAGCGCCGTCGGGATGACACGGTGGAGATGGCGGTCGGCCGCGAGATGCGCCGCATGGGCCTGGGGTACCAGGACTACCTCGAGGCGATGGAGGCGGTCCGGGAGACGGCCCGAAGGAGGGGGCTGCCCCCGTGGAAGGCCGTCGAGGCCGTCACGGAGGGGCGGTAGCGCCCGGCATCATACGCCGCCCTCGGTGGTCCCCGTCCCCAACCCTTCGGCGAGGCCGATAAGCTATTAATCCGCTCGGCGCGATCCCTGTCCCGAGAATGACCACGCTCAACGAGGTGCTCAAGGAGATCATGGAGGCCAGGGGCTTCCTTGTGGACCAGGTCGGCCCCTACGTCAGGGGGCGCCGGGAGGACATAGCGCTCTATTTCTACCCCTACCCCAGGCACTCCCCTGCGGCCATGGAGGAGATCGCCAGGACCGCCAAGGGCCTCCAGGGCAAGGTCGTGCTGGCTGCGCTCGTGCCATTGGCGGAGTCCTCCTTGGCGAACCTCCCGTCAGGCGTGGTGGTCTGGGACCGGGAGGCGGTGGAGCACGAGGTCGGACGCACCCGCATCGAGAGACTGGTCGGGGAGGAGGACCACGGACTGATCGACGACCTCTATGCGGACGACGTGCCGGTCCCTCCCTCGGAGACCCCGGAAGGCGGCGAGGAGGAGCGGATCGTCCCGTTGTGCCTGTCCCTTCAGGAGGTCGTGGGGCTCTCCGCCAAGGCCATAGGGGGGTTCAGCCACCGACTGGAGCTGGTGCCCCATTACCTCTTCAGCTACGAGGTCCCCCTCTACGTCGGGGAGGGGCGCATAGGCAGCAAGGAGGGCATAGTGGCGGTGAACGCCCTCACCAAGGAGGTGCAGGGCTGGCCCGAGGTGCCGGGGACTGTGCCCCGCCTCGAGCAAGGGCACAAGCGGCTGGAGCCCGTACTGGAGGAGGAAGAGGCCTTCTCCCTCGTCAGGGCGCACGTGGAGAGGGAGCACACCTCCGAGCGGGACATGGTGAGGGAGAACGGGCAGGTCACGATGACCGAGCGGGTTACGGTGCACCCCCGGCTGGACCTGGGCCTGGTAAGGCCCCTCGGCCTGTACTACGTCCCCATATGGTGCGTGGAGGGCACCAAGGGAGTGATGGTCCTCGACGCCAGCACCGGCAGGGTGCTCAGCGAGGACCACTTCCAGGACCTCTGCTGACCCGCTGCAGGCGGTCCCTTATCGTCCTCCAGTGCGCTCCCTGCCAGAAGATCTTCCCGCAGTCCCGGCATCGCCAGAACTCAGCATGGCCGGAGAGCGTCCCGGCCTCCACAAGGCCCGCGACGGCCTCCTTCCCGACGGCCTCCAGCTCCCCGTTGCAGGCCGAGCAGCGGGCCATCCTCCCCTCCGTGGAAAGCCCGAACCGCTCGACGACGGTCAGGAGCTGCCCCTCCAGCTCCCCCTCCTCAAGGTACAGCCCCCTCCCCCCGGCCCGGTCGGCCAGCTGTCTGTCCCGGGTGAGCAGCGTCCTATCGTTCCCCACCAGGCGCGCCAGCATGTCCGCGTCCGAGGCGTCCCTCACGTACAGGGCATCGTAGCCCATGATCCTCAGCCACCGGGCCAGGGACCCCAGCATCCCGTCCAGGAGGAAGCGCGGCTCAGCCATTCCGAAGGACCTCGTAGGTGAGGTGCACGCCGGCGCCCAGGCGCTCGACCGAGACCAGCCGCAACGGGATGTGCTCTCCCGTCCGGAACCCCTCCCCGTCCACCGGGGTCGGCGCCTCCCGCCCCCCGATGATGAAGTCCCCTATGAAGACCGAGTAGACATCGACGAGCCCGGCCCGGAAGAACGAATAGATCGTTTCCCCCCCGCCCTCCACCAGGAGGGTGGAGACGCCTCGGGCCCCGAGAAGGGCGAGCAGCGCCTCCAGGTCTATCCTCCCCGTTCCCAGGCGGACCGTCTCCGCCCCCGGATAGGTGCGCTCGCACTCCCGGACGGTGACCACAAGGGTGCGCGCCCGGGCGTCCAGGACCATGGCCGTCTCGGGCACCTTGCCCCGGGGGTCGAGGATCACTCGGAGGGGCTGGCGCTCCGGCGGGAGCCCCTTGACGGTCAGGTGGGGGTCGTCCGCGACGATGGTGCCGGCGCCGACAAGGATGGCCTGGCACTCCGAGCGCAGGCGCCTCACCCGCTCCATGTCCTCGGGGGAGGAGATGCGGAGCTGCCTCCGCTCCGTCCCGGCGATCTTTCCGTCGGGGGACATGGCGCAGTTCACGATGACCTTGGGCCTCATGGACCGGATATCATCAATGATCACCATAAGGGTGATGGGAAGGTTGATTAATAGCGCCACACCGATATCCAAGGCGATGAACGATTTCGACATAATCGAGCTGCGCAGGTCCAACCTCCGGGGCGCTACCGTAATCGAAGGGTTCTCCAGCATAGGGCTGGTCGGTTCCATTACCGCGAACTACCTGGTCAACCTGCTGGACCTGGACCTGATCGCGGTGATCGACTCCCCCTACCTCCCGTCCGTGTCCATCGTCCGCGATGGCGTCCCCTATTCCCCGGTGCGCGTCTATGCGGGGATGATAGGGGAGAAGGGGACCGATAAGATCGTGGTCATCGTCTCCGAGTTCGAGCCCCCCCAGGAGATCCTCAGGCCCCTGGCCTGGACCATCATGGACTGGGTGGAGGCCAAGGGTTGCAGGATGGTCATCTCGCCCGAGGGCCTCGCGAACAGGGCGGGGGACGAGGCCGAGGAGCCAGAGGAGGAGACGACGGAGTTCAAGGTGTACGCCGTGGCCTCCACCCCTCGGGCACGGAATCTGCTGGTGAAGAACAACATCCCCATCTTCGAGAACGGCGTGGTAGTGGGCCTCGCCGGCGTGCTGCTCAACGAGGGGGCCAATCGCAACTTCGATGTCGTCTCCATCCTCTCGGAGGCCCATTCCGACTATCCGGACGCCCGGGCCGCCGCGGCGGCCACCGAGGCGATCGACAAGCTGCTGCTCCATACCCGCCTGGACACCCAGCCCTTACTGGAGGAGGCCGGCCTCATCGAGGAGGCCCTCAAGGAGATCAAGAAGAAGACGGGGGAGAGCGAGGAGCTGGCCAAGAAGCGTTCCATCATGTACGGGTGAGTTCCACCCTGTACGGCGGCCCCCCCTCCACGTTGAAGGCCACAGGCAGGAACTGGGGGAGCAAGCCCATCTGGGAGGCCAGGTGCCCGCTGATCCGCCCCACGGTGAAGCATGAGGGGCCGTCCGCCAAGGCCATGAACGGCACCAGCTGATCGGCCGTGCGCGCATCGACCGTACCCCCGCCCTCCATGGCCTGCCGCAGGCAGGCCGCGGCCTCCCGTCCGACCCTCTCCGCCGGGACCCCCCGCTCGCCCAAGGCGCTCGCTCCCAGGACCGTTCCTTCGTACTCGGCGGCCAGGGTAAGCACCGCCCCGGGGGACGGCCCGACGGCCACCTCCCGCTCCCTCGTCATCCCGGGGACCTCCGCCGCGGCGGAGGCGAGCATGCGGTCCGCCACCTTCTCCGGCAGGTTCTGCACGCAGGCCCTGCCCCGGACCCTTACGAGGCCGCCCCGCTCCTCGAGCCTCATCGGGGACAGCGGGCCGCCCTCGACCCTGAGGCGCACCAGCCCTCCCCCCTTGGGGTAGAACCCCCTTCTCACCACCTCCAGCTCCACGTGGGCGCCCATGCGCCTCAGGAGGGGGAGGAGCACCATCCGGTAATGGTCGACGGGCGGCGACCAGCGCACATCGGTGCCGCCGGTGAGCACGAGCTCGGTGGGCTTTGACGAGGCCACCAGGGCAGGAAGCACGGTATGGACCAGCAATGTCAGGCTGCCGGCCGTCCCCACATCGAACTCGACCCTCCCCCCGGCCAAGGTTCCAGGGCGGAAGGTGAGCTCCCTGGAGCCGATGCTGGCCCCCTCCACCTCCGCCGAGGAGAGGCGCTGCATGAGCTGAACCCCGGCCAGATGCTGCGGCTTGAGCCCCGGCTCCGGCCTTCCTGCCCGGACCTCGGTGATGTGGAAGGGGGTGCCGGTGATCACGGACAGCGAGAGCGCTGTCCTCACCGTCTGCCCCCCTCCCTCCCCCTGGGAACCGTCCAGTTCTAGCATCGGCCCTCCCTCCTAGAGGCCAGCACCTTCCCGGCCTCGTTGACCGCCAGCGCCAGCATGCTGAGCGGAAGGATCAGCGCCCATTCCGCCAGCCCGAGCGGCGCGGTGCGGAAGGCCCCGCTCAGCACCGGCACATATACCACCGCCAGCTGGAGCGCCACCGACACCGCGATGGCCAGGACCATCTTTCGGTTCGTGAACAGGCCGAGCCGCCTTATCGTAAGCGTCTCCGACCTGGCCGAGAGGCCGAGGAAGAGCTGCGCCAGCACCATCGTGCAGAAGGCGACGGTCCGGGCGTGCCGCACATTGTCCGCCTGGCCAGAGGAGAGGGCAAGGAGGTCGGCGAGCTGGAAGGCTAAAAGGGCCGAGAGGGCGATCACCCCGCCAATGATCAGGACGCGGACCGCCGCCCGCCGCGTGAGCGGCGGCTCGTTCGGGTCGGTGGGCGGCCGTTGCATGACGCCCTTCTCTATGGGCTCCACTCCCAGGGCCAGGGCGGGGAGCCCGTCCGTCACAAGGTTCATCCACAGCAGGTGCACGGGCAGCAGGAACGGCATGTACTCCGGGCCTACCAGGACCAGGCTGGCCACGAACATGGCGATGACCTCGCCGGAGTTGCAGGAGAGGAGGAAGGCCACGAACTTCCTGATGTTGTCATACACCCCCCTTCCCTCCTCCACCGCATTGACTATGGTGGCGAAGTTGTCGTCCATGAGCACCATCTGGGATGCCTCCTTGGAGACGTCGGTCCCGGTCACGCCCATGGCCACCCCGATGTCCGCCCGCTTCAGCGCCGGCGCGTCGTTCACCCCGTCGCCGGTCATCGCCACGATCTCCCCCTGGGCCTGCAAGGCCTCGACTATGCGCATCTTGTGCTCCGGGGCCACCCTGGCGAACACGTTGGTGGTCCTCAGCATCTCCGCAAGCTCCTCGGGCGAAGCTGCCTCGAGCGCCTTGCCGCTGACGACCCGGTCCCGGCCCGGGCCGGCTATCCCCAACTCCAAGGCGATGGCCCTGGCCGTGAGCTCGTGGTCCCCCGTTATCATTATCACCCGGATGCCGGCGGCATGGCACCGCCGCACCGCCTCCACGGCCTCGCTCCGCGGGGCGTCCATCATGCCCACCAGGCCCAGGAAGGTCATCTCCCGTTCTATCGCCGCTTCCTCCAAGGGCACGTCCGAGACGTCCCTGGTCGCTATGGCCAACACCCGCAACGCCCGCCCTGCCATCTCATTGTCCTTGGCCAGGATGGCGTCCGCCGTGGCCTTGTCCAGGGGATGCTCCCCCTCCCTCGTCCGATACCTGGTGCAGAGGGGGACCACGCTCTCCGCCGCCCCCTTCATGAAGGCGATCCTCCTCCCATCCATCTCGTGCACGGTGGTCATGCGCTTCTTCGTCGAATCGAAGGGGACCTCATAGAGGCGGGGGCTCCTCCTGGCCAACCCCTCCACGTCCAGGCCGGCCTTCATGGCGGCGACCACCAGCGCACCCTCTGTGGGGTCGCCGCGCACCTTCCACCTCCCTCCCTCCTGATACAAGGAGGAGTCGTTGCAGAGGGCACCGGCCATCAAGAGCGAGATCAGGTCCTCCCGCTCGGAAGGGGCGATTGGCCTGTCATTCACAAGGAACTCCCCCTCAGGCTCGAACCCTTCCCCGCTCACGCTTATGGTCTCCCCGACGTAGACCTCCCGGACGTTCATCTCTCCCCTGGTCAACGTCCCGGTCTTGTCCGTGCAGATGACGGTGGCGCTGCCCAACGCCTCGACGGCGGGGAGCCGGCGCATCACCGCCTTGCGCTTGGCCATGCGCTGCAGGCCGAGGGCCAGGGAGATCGTGACGACCGCTGGCAGCCCCTCAGGAATGGCCGCGACGGCCAGGCTGACGGATGTCAGGAACATCTCCTCCACCGGGACCCCGCGCAGGTAGCCGACGGCGAAGATGAACACGCATACGCCGAGCACGATCAGTCCCAGCTGCCTGCCCAGCCGGTCCAGCTTCCGCTGGAGAGGGGTGCTCTCGCTTTCCACCCGCACCATCTGGGCGATGGTGCCGAGCTGGGTAGTCATCCCCGTGGCGGTGACCACGGCCCTTCCCCGCCCATGGTCCACGGTGCATCCGGAGAACACCATGTTGCTCCGCTCGGCCAGCGGCACATCGGGGGGGAGCACCGCCTCCGCGTTCTTGCGGACCGGGGCAGACTCCCCGGTGAGGGGGGCCTCGTTGACCTTGAGGTTGACCGCCTCCAGCAGCCGGGCGTCCGCGGAGATCCTGTCCCCCGTCGTCAGGATGATTATGTCCCCCGGCACAAGGTCCCGCGAGGGCACGCTCCGCTCCTCCCCGTCCCGGACCACGGTCGCCTTGGGGGCTGCCATCTCCTTGAGGGCCTGCATGGTCCTCTCAGCCCTGTAGTTCTGCACAAAGCCCAGGACCGCGTTGACCATTACGATGATCAAGATGATGCCGGCGTCCAGCCACTCCTCGGCGGAGCCCTTCCAGGCCCCGATGCCGGCGGAGATCAGCGCGGCGATGATGAGGACGATGACCATGAGGTCCTTGAACTGGTCCAAGAACAGCCGGAGGGGGGAGGGCCCGCGCCCCTCGCCAAGCTCGTTGGGGCCGTAGCGCGCCAGCCGCTCCCGGGCTTCCGCGGTCGAAAGCCCCTCGGTCCTCGTGCCCAGGGCGGTGAGGGCCTCCTCCCCGCTCATTGCATGGAAGTCTCTAGGCATCTCCACCTTCAAGTCCAGGGACTTTCGATTAATTATAACCGACGCCATAGGCCCTGATGGAAATGGGGCAGATGGAAAAGGCCAGATGTGGACAATTATAAATAAGATGTAATACTATAGCGGTCTGGGATGCACCAGGGGCACCGCTCTGTCGGCGAGGCCCTCGATATCTGAACGAGGAACGGGATGCACCTCCGGACAGGACCGGTGCATCCCCGTAGGTAGGCGAGATGATAGCAACTGACGGTCTGATGTTCGAGGTCGGGATCATAATGCTCGTCGCCTTCATCGGCGCAGCCGTGGCCTCGAAGGCGAAGCAGAGCGTCATCCTCGGGTACATCCTTGCGGGAATGCTCATCGGCCCCTACATCTCCGTGGAACTCTTCGGCTACACGTACGATGGGCTGGTGAAGGACACCGAGTTCATCCAGCTGCTGTCCAGCCTGGGCCTCACCCTGCTCATGTTCTTCGTGGGGCTGGGCTTCTCCATCACGAAATTGAAGAGGACCAAGGCCCCAGCGATCATCCTGGCCATGATGGACGTCGGCCTCGGGATGTTCCTCGGCATCCTGATCGGCTACGCCCTCGGCTGGCCGATCGTCGACACGGTCTTCCTGGCCGGGGTTATATCTATGAGTTCCGTGGCCATAACAGGCAAGGCCCTGGAGGAGCAGGGGCGGTTCTCCAGCCCGGAGACCGAATACCTGCTGGGCACGGTCATAGTTGAAAGTTTCCTGTCGATGGTCCTGCTCACCATCGTCGGCGGCCTCATGTTCAAGTCCAACGCCGACGACATGAACATAACCCGCCTCGTAGTAGGCATACTGGCCTTCTACGGCTTCTTCCTCTTCCTGGCCATCGTTGTCGTTCCCCGGACGGTCAAGTACTTCGAGAGCATCAAGAGCGACGAGCTGTTCGTCCTGCTGGCCCTCGGCCTCGTGTTCCTGTCCGCCGCGCTGGCGGAGGCGGCGGGGGTCCCGGCGATAATAGGCGCGTTCTTCCTGGGCATGGTCTTCGCCGAGACCAGGCTGGCGGAGCGTATCGAGGACCGCATCACCCCCTTCCGGGACGCCCTGGTGGCGGTCTTCTTCATAGCGTTCGGCATGATGATCGATCTCAGCATGCTGCGCACCGTCGTCCCCATCCTGCTCATCGCCGTGCCTGTCACCCTATTCTACGAGTCGGTGGTGCTCAGCTCCATCTCCTACCTGCTCGGGTTCCCCTCGAAGGCGGCCACCTTCATCGGCACGGCCATGACCGGCCGCTCCTCCGAGGCCATAATGTACGCGAGCGTGGGGAGCAGCTCGCCGGCGGTGACCAAGGGCTCGGAGCTGAACCCCTTCGCCGGGGCCTTCTGCTTCATCATGAGCATGGTCGCCCCCTCGTTCATGAAGCACAGTGCAGGGTTCACCCGCGCCCTCATCAGGCTCACCCCGAAATTCCTGGTGTACGGAGGCTCCTTGATCAACCGGACAATGGGCAAGGTCATCCTACCATCCACCATCAGGCTGTTCGAGCGGACCCGCCGGCTGGAGGCGCTGATCGCGGTCTACTTCATCGACCTGGTCTTCATAATGGCGCTGCAGTTTCCCTACGATATGCTGGCCTTCGTCCTGGGCGGCCTCATCGTGGCGGTCATCTATGCGACCCTGGAGAGCGACATGTACTCCATCGTGCGCACCGTGAACTACGACAACCTTGGCGTAGTGACGAAGGACCTAGGGCATATAAGCCGGTACATCTCCGGCTTCGTCAGCCTCAGCCTGGTGACGATCCTCTCGTTGGCCGCCCTCTTCCCGATATGGTGGGCCTCCTCCCTCCTCATCCTCTCGATCTATTTCGCCATCGTGCTCTGGCTGTCATGGAGCGCCTATCGCATCACCCGGACGCCCGCCCTGAACATCGATGCCAGGCCAGTCAGGCGCCGCCCTCAGAAGGGGCAGAGGCCCTTCCAGCCCGAGTTCCGGCCCCCCTCCCCGGGCCCTGACCCGGGATGGGACCTGGGGCCGGGGGAGCCCCCATCGGCAAGGGGGCCGGCGCCCGCCGCCCGGACGGAGGAGAAGGGGGATGATGACAGATGGGGGCGGCTGTGAGCCCAGAATAGGTGCGGGCACCGGGATTCGAACCCGGGTTCGAAGCTTGGGAAGCTTCAGTCCTAACCACTAGACTATGCCCGCCTGAGGCTAGTAGATAACAGAATGTCGTTAAAAGCTTTTCACTTGCTGACCGTCCTCTGTGTTATCAACTAACATCGTGAAAGGTCCGAGAAAATAATTCTCTGGCCTTTCGCGAGATTAGAAAAGTGGGTACCTCGTTGGGGTTAGTTGGAGAACAAACCATGCTCGACGAGATACCCAGTGGTACAAAGGCAGAGGTAATAGATAAACGAAAGGCCAGGGACTGGTTCAAGGTCCGGAAATATGTGGTGAATCGGATCAGGAAGGGAGACAGCCAAGCGAGCGCCGCTCGCTGGGCTGGCGTCTCCCTCGGGTTCGTGAACAAGTGGTGGAACATTTGGAAGCGAACAAAGAGCTGGGACGCCCTGCGCACCAGGTCCAGCGCACCCAAGCGGGTGCGCGTCAAGCGTTACTGGTACGCCGATGAGATAGTCGACCTGAAACGGAGGCATCCGGAGCTCGGCGCGCAGAAGATCAGGGCGATGCTCGGCATCGACCTGAGCCACCAGAAGGTGTACGAGGTGCTGGTCGAGGAAGGCCTCATCACGCCTGGCCCGAAGGCCAGGCGTGTCTGGAAGGCCTTCTCGCGGAAGCATTCCAACTCCCTGTGGCAGATGGATGTGATGGTGCCCGATGCGTTGCAGAACCGATACCTGGTCACGATAATCGATGATCACTCCCGGTTCGTGCTGGCCAGCCGCCTGCTGGCCAGTGCCACCGCCGAGGCGGTGACGGAGGTCCTCCGGAAGGCGGTGCGCATGTTCGGCCGGCCCCGCCAGGTGCTTACCGATCACGGCTCCCAGTTCATACACAATTCGGACGGAGGGCTCACGGTGTTCGGCGCGTTCTGCGCCGAACACGGGATCCAGCACATACTTGCAGGTGTTCGTAGACCGACCACCTGTGGCAAGATCGAACGCTGGCACCGCTCGTTCCGAGAGGAGGTCTTGAACTTCGTCGGGGAGGACCTCGGGCTGCTGGCATGGTACATGCCAGGCAGCCTGGAGTTCTACAACGCCGAGAGGCCCCACTGGGCCCTCGGCCTCAGAACTCCGATGGAGGTCTATCTGGCAGACTTTATTATCCCGGAGGACTTTGCTTGAACTCGACTAGCTTTCACGAGGTCGGTGGATAACACACTTGCTGACCGTCCTCAGCAGGTTCTCCAGTTCGGAGATGATCCTGTAGATGACGGTGCGGCCGTGCATAGGGATGTTGGGGTCGTTCGCCAGATCGTCCAGCTTGCCGATGGCGCTCGCCACCCGCACGTCCATGGCATCCCCTTCCTGGCTCAGCCTGGCCTTGGCCTCGGTCGCTCCGCGGCGAATGTTGCGGGGAACGGAGGTGTCCTCCGAGAGCTGGTCCAAGACATCGATGACCTGATTGAGCTTAGTTTTCGCATCGTACTCCATACGATCACTTCCTGCTAGATCGGGGCGGTCCCTACTAACCGCCGGTCCGCAGCTCCCCATTCTCCTTGTATATGGCCACCACCATGAGGGTCTTGGTGTCCTTGACCCCCTTCACGGTGGACAGATCCTCCAACAGGAACCGCTTGAGATGAGTGTAGCTACGGAACTTGGCCTTGACCACTATGTCCGTGTCCCCCGTGACCAGGAACACGTCCAGCGCCGGCTTTTGCATGGATATGGCCTCGCACACCGCATTGGCGTCCTTGGCCTCCACCTTGAGGGTTATGATCGCGGTGACCTCCTCGTCCCCGTAGTATGAGGACAATATCGGATCGTTCTCGCTCTGCTGCACCCGCAACCCTCCCCGGCCGCTCAAATCGGGCCGCCTTCGCGACCCTGTTGGACATCAGATCGGTGAAAAAATGGAAGCGATCACATCGCGTTCTCGAACTCCTCTTGCAGGTCGATGATGACCTGTTCCAGGACCTCCTCCAGGCTGTTGCTTTGGTATTCCCGGAGGCCTCCGAGCTCGCTTTGCACACGTGCGACGAAATTGTTGTTGTCTTTGAGGAACTCAACATTGCAAAGGGACTCTTCCATGATCGTTCACCCCTGTCCAACATCCATAAGCGTTGGTCTGTTTGGGCGAATGAACGGTTCCATATATAATAGTTGGCTTGAGGGCGGCCGCAGGCCAGCCAGATACCCGACTGGAAATATTGTTATTTCTTTTTCTATAAAAATAACAATATCATAATTGCTTCTCCATGAGCACCGCCGGCCGCCCCCTCCCGAAGTGGTCAGCGGCCTCCCCCGCCCTGTGGTATCCCATCGCCTCTAGCGCCGGCAGGACCGGGCTGTCCGGGCTCACCTCCACCATGACCCTCGCCGCCCCGGCCTGCCGGGCCGAAGCCTCCGCCTCCTCGAGGAGGACCGCCGTGGGCCGGCCGATCAGCAGCAGCATCCGGCTCCTTCCCCCTTCCTCATGGTGCACGACCGCCGCCGACCCCCCGGCCGCAAGGACCGCGAAGTCCGGGTCCGACATCAGCGTCTCCAGGGCGGAGCGGGAGAAGCTCGGCCCTCCCAGTTCGTTCCGCTTTCCGTCCATTCCCGCCAGGGCGCTCCTCTTTGCCTTGACCATGTCATCCCTTCCTACGCTCGACAGCGGCGGGCACGCCCCGGCATCGGCCCCCTGGCTTATATCAGTTCCCCAGGACCGAAACGATGGAATACATAGATGCAGTTCTTCACCAGCCAGGTGCACAATGACCGCATTCACCAGCATCGGTTCCCTGCTCAGCACCCCGGTCCTGGAGGGCCAGGTGGCATTGAGGGGCTGGGTCTACCGCACGCGCAGCAGCGGCAAGATCGTCTTCGCCGTGCTGCGGGACTCCACGGGCATCATCCAGGTCACCATCAAGAAGGGCAACCTGCCCGACGCCCAGTTCGAGGAGGCCGCGGCCGCCTCCATAGAGTCATCGGTGGAGGTCACGGGAACAATGCATCAGGACGGCAGGGCGCCTGGCGGGTACGAGGTGTTGGCCACTTCCTTCAAGGTGGTCGGCCCCGCGCTGCCGTTCCCCATCACGGAGTACCAGAGCGAGGAGCTCCTCCTCGACAACCGCCATCTCTGGATAAGGTCCAGGGAGCAGACCGCCGTCATGAAGGTGAAGGCCACGCTCTTGGCGGGGGCGAGGGAATGGCTGGCGGAGCAGGGGTTCACGGAGGTGACCCCCCCGATCCTCACCCAGAACGCGTGCGAAGGCGGGGTGACGCTCTTCAAGCTGCGGTACTTCGATCGGGACGTCTTCCTCAGCCAAAGCGCCCAGATGTACCTCGAATCGCTGATCTTCGCCTTGGAGAAGGTGTATTCCATCACACCCTCCTTCCGGGCCGAGAAGTCCCGGACGCCCAGGCATCTCACTGAGTACTGGCATCTCGAGCTCGAGGAGGCGTGGACGGACAACGAGGGCAACATGCGGATCCAGGAGGAGCTGGTGTCCGCCATGGTGGCCAAGGCGCTGAAGGAAAGGGGGGCGGAGCTGGAGCTGCTCAAGAGGGACATCGAGCCCCTTAAGGCGGTCCAGCCGCCCTTCGAGCGCCTGCGCTATGCCGACATGATCGCCCTGCTCAGGGACAAGGGCTTCGCCATCGAGTTCGGGGCCGACCTGGGGGCCGCGGAGGAGAGGGCGATCACGGAGGACAAGGGGGCCCCCGTCTTCGTGACCAACTTCCCGAAGCAATGCAAGGCCTTCTACATGAAGGAGGACCCGGACGACCCGCGCACCTACAAATGCGCCGACCTTTTGGCCCCCTTCGGGTTCGGGGAGGTCATCGGGGGCAGCGAGAGGGAGACGGACCTCGCCAAGCTCCTGCAGCGGATGGAGGAGCAGGGCATCCCCCAGGAGCCGTACCGCTGGTACCTGGACCTCCGGCGCTTCGGCTCGGTCCCACATTCCGGTTTCGGCATGGGCGTGGAGCGCATGGTGAAATGGGTGTGCAACCTGGAGCACATCCGGGACGCCATCCCCTACCCGAGGACCGTGGCCAGGGCCTATCCCTGAAGCCGTCTTCCTAGGGCACGGTATAGATGGAACGCTCCCTCCAGCTGCCTGGCCTCCACGTTCTCGTCCTTGCTATGGGCGAGGCCCGGGCTGCCCGGGCCGCAGACGGCCACGAGGGGGTTGACGGCCGAGTAGATGGCGGCCTCCGTCGCATAGGGCACCGCGAATATGCCTGCGGCGCCGACCTCCAGCAGCGCCTTTATCAACGACGATCCAGGCGGGGTCTCGAAGGCCGGAAGCTCGTACTGTACGGCTAGGTCGTACTCCTCCCCCTCCAACGCGCGCACGAGACGCGCCCGTACCTCCTTCCCCGTCACCGGGAACGGGAACCTGGCGTTCAGCTGGGCGTCGCACCGGTCCGGGATGATGTTGCTGCGCGTCCCCCCCTTTATGTTGGAGACGACGAGCGTAAGCCCCTCCGTAGGCCCGTCGGGGACCTCCAGCATCGGCCTCAGCCGCTCCAGGAGCCCGACCATCCGCATGATGGCGTTGTCCCCCTGCCAGGGCATGCTTGCGTGGGCGGCCACGCCGTGCGCAGTGAGCGTGAGACGGGAGATGCCCTTCTCCTTCCAGGCCACCCGGAGGTCGGTCGGCTCCCCGACTACGATCCCGCTGGCGAGCCGGACCTCCGGACGCTTGGCCAGGAACTCAGCCCCGGTCATCAGCTCCTCCTCGTCGGTGGTGACGAGCAGGGAGAACGGCACATCCTCCTCCTTCAGGGCCCGCGCCGCGGCCAGCATCGCCGCCGTCCCGCCCTTCATGTCCGCCGCGCCCAGCCCGTAGACCCGGTCCCCCACGACCTCCCCGTCCCGCCGGGTCCAGCCCTCCCCGGCCGGGACGGTGTCCAGATGGGCGGCGAAGGCGACCCCCCCGACCCCATTGGCCGCAAGCATGGCCGGGCTGTCCGCCGCCCCCCCAGTCACGACCGAGAGGCCGAGGTCCTCCAGTCTCGAGCGCACCAGCTCGAACAGGGCCTTCCTGCCCTCGGGGGTATCGCTGCGCACGCTGAGCAGCTCGATCAGGCTGCGGACCAGTTCGTTCATGGTATCATTTGCGATAGAATGGAAGCTCCACGACCCTGGCGGGAACGGCCTCGTCACGGACCTGGACCTCCAATCGGGTCCCAACGGCGGCCAGCCGCTGGGGTACGTAGCCCAGGGCTATGCCCGTCCTCAGGCAGGGCGACATCGTGCCGCTGGTGACCTTGCCGACCGGCCTGCCCGCTTCCAGGATGGCATACCCATGGCGAGGCACGCCCCTCCCCTCGAGCCGCAGCGCGACCAGCACGTCGTACTTGCGCTCGCGCTGAAGGATAAGGACGTCCCGCCCTATGAAGGGGTGGTCCATCTTGACCACCCAGGGCGGCCCTGTCTGCAGGGACGTCTGGCTCCCGTCGAAGTCCGTGCCCGATAGCAGGTAGCCCATCTCCAGCCGCAGGGTGTCCCTCGCTCCCAGCCCTATCGGCCTGACTGCCCCGCCCTCCAGCAGCCGGTCCCAAAGCCAGCCCGCGTCCTTGTCCTCCACGAGCACCTCGAACCCGTCCTCGCCGGTGTAGCCCGTCCGGGCGATGTAGCACCCCACTCCCTCCCCCCTGCCTGGAAAGAGGTCGGGCAGGAACGGGGAGTTCCTCCCCGTGAGGAAGGCGAAGCGGCCCTGGAACCGCCTCAGGGTGGAGAGGTCGGTGGAGCACATGCCCTGGAGCACTCCCTCGGCCAGGGGCCCCTGCACGGCCAGGCACGCCAGCCGGGTGGACAGGTCCAGCACCTCCAGGTCCCTGGTGTTCCCCCTCACCCATTCCCGCACGCGGTCCACGGTGGCGGCGTTGGGGACCATGAGGTACGCCCCGTCGGCGATGTGGTAGGTAATGACGTCATCGATGATCTGCCCATCCGTGCTCAGCAGATGTCCGTACACCGCCTTGCCCACCGGCGCCTTGCCGATCGGATTGGTCAAAAGATGATCGAGCTGGCTCGCGGCCTGCGGCCCCCTGACCAGCAGATCGCCCATATGCGACACGTCGAACACCCCGCACCGCTTCCGCACGTGCTTATGCTCCTCGATGATGCCGGAATACTGGATGGGCATCTCCCACCCCGCGAACTCCACCATCCTCGCCCCTGCCGCAAGGTGCCTCTGGTACAATGGCGTCCTCTTCATACGCTCCTCTTTTGAATGGCGGGCGGATTATCAATAGCTTTCCGTCAGTCCCCCAACCCCTCCTCGAGCCGTTGCCGGATGACCTTGGCCGGCACGTCCGGGAGGGAGATGTACGTGGTGCGGCCGCCCGCCTCCTCGTTGACGACCCTTGTCCCGACAAGCCCCTGATTGGTCAGGTCCTGGAGGTAGGTCCAGAACATCGTGTGCCCGCGCGGCCTCTCCCCGTGCTCCTCGGCCACAAGCCGGTACATCGCCTCCGCCTCCGGCGTCCGTACGTACGCCTGGTCCTTCATCGCCCGGGCGACGGCCAACAGGACAAGCCTGTGCTGCTTGTCCAGGTCCTCGAGCTTGCTCTCCGTGACCACTGAGTAGGTGAGCGCCTTCGCCCCCCTGACATGCTCGGGGGCGACGCGTTCGGCGCCCTCCTCCTCCGCGAGCATTCCGGCCTTGTCCAGCAGTTCGATGGCGAAGCGGGCGTCCCCGAACTCCCCAGCGATGTCGGCCATGAGGTCCAGGGAGTCCGGGCGCACCGTCCCCGGGTAGAAGGCCAGCTCCGCGCGCGCCCTCAGGATGTCGGCCAGCTCCCGCACGGAGTACCGGTCGAACCGGATGGCGTTGGCCCTGCGGAAGGTCGAGGACGACGCGGCATCCAGCATGTCCAGCACGTTCTTCTGGGAGATCATTATGACGGACATCGACGGGCGCCCGCCCACCATCTCCTCGTCGAAGCGGGTGAGCTGGTAGACGAGGTCGCCGGCGCCCTTCGCCAGCAGCACATCCGCCTCGTCCAATACCACCACCAGGTGCACCTTCCGCTTCTCGAGGTGCCGGCGGATGGAGCGCAGCATCTCCTCGGAGGAGAACCCCCTGTCGGGGAAGTTCTCGTCGAAGTGCATGACGATGCGCCGGAGCACCGCCACCTCGGTGGGGCGCTGCCGGCAGTTGACCATGATGAAGTCCATTGCCCGGCCCTTCTCCTGGGCGGCCTTCATTAGGTCCAGGCAGAAGCGCTTGGACGTTGCCGTCTTCCCAGTGCCCACGCTGCCGATGAGGAACGCCGTCTGGGACATGCTCCCTTCCAGCACAGGCCGGAAGAGCATCCACAGGCGTTCCAGCTGCTCCTCGCGGTGGCAGAGCGCGTCTGGAACGTAGTCGAACGAGAGCTTCGATTGGTCCTTGAACAGCCGTGGAGGGCGCACCCGCTCACCTTCTGACCCTGATGAACCCGGAGCAGGGGGTGACCTCCACCCCCCTCTCCTCCAGCCGGTCGGCGAGCAGGTTCATGCCCATGGAGTCGGAGGCCACATGCCCGGCGATGACCACGTTCATGTGGTGCTTCCTCGCCTCCTCCAGATGGGACTCCGGGATGTGCATGAACACCACGGTCCCCACGCCGGCGTCGGCCAGCTTCTCGTAGAGCTCCTTGGGGCCCGAGGTGCCCCCCGTCATCCGCACGACCACCTTGCCCGCCCGCCGCTTCCTTTCCCCCACGTACACCTCCGGGGGATTGTTGTTGCGGGCGGCATGCTGGTGCTCCGGCTGCCCCTGGAGCAGGTCCACTACGTCCCCCACCGTCCTGGGCCCCTCCCTCTCCACCAATCGGGAGAGGTGCCTGTCGACCAGGTTGTCGGTGACGGAGTGAAGGCACATCAACGGCAAGCCCAGGAGACGGGCGGCATCCACGGCCCGGTCGTAGTTGGCCGGGGCGCTCATGTCATGCACCTCGCGGATGCGAGGGGCCATGATGTCCTCGGCGACGTTGATCGGGACCCCCAGCCGCTCATAGATGTGCTCATGGAGATGGAGGGCGTCCCCGAAGGCTGGCCTCGCCCTGCCGAAGGGGTGGTGGCCGATGACCGCGTCAATAGGTATCCCCCTCTCCCTCAACCGGTCGGCCAGGACCATCTCCCCGGTGGAGATGTCTATTCCCCAGAGCACCCCTCCGACCTCCGTCGCCGGATCGCCATGCACCAGCCTGGAGTCGGGATAGGGGTTCCACAGCGAATCCAGGTCGAAGCGCGCCCTCTCCTCCCCCTCCATCTTCCGATAGCGCTCCTCCGTCCGCCGGAGGTCATCCTCCAGCTCATCCGCGGTCCGTGGGTCGCTGCCCTTCGCCACCTCAACTGCGAACCGGTAGATCTCTCCTAGCCTCATCGGAACTGAGAGGTCCGGTAAGCTGATAAACTGTTCGTCCGGCGGACGCCTGCACCGCGAGTAAAATGGGAAAGAACAGAAAATGTGGAAAGAAAAAAGGGTTTAAGGCCCTGAGAAGGCTCGGCAACTGGGGACCGGCCTTTGTCTGACCTGTTCAGCCGAACAGCGCGGACAGACCGGCTGCGGCCTCGTCCTCGCTGACGTGCTCCTCTTCCTTGGGCTCTTCCTTGGCCGGGGCGGCCGGAGCGGCGGCAGGCGCAGCAGCGGCAGCGACTGGCGCGGCGGCGACCATCGCGGAGGCGATAGCCTCATCGATGTTCACACCCTCCAGGGAGGCGGTCAAGGCCTTTATCCTGGCTGCGTCCGGCTCGACACCGGCGCTCTTCAGGACAGCGGCGACCGCGTCCTCGGACACCTGCTTCCCAGCGGCGTGAAGGACCAAAGCACTGTATATGTATTCCATTTCCTTACCTCCTCAATCGAACAGAGAGCTCAGGCCAGCGGCGGCTTCCTCCTCGCTGACCCGCTCCTCCTCTTCCTCTTTCTTGGCCTCAGCGGCCTTGGGCTCGTTCACCGGCTTGGCCGCGGGGACCGCAGCCATCCTGTGCTTTATCCGGTCATCTTCCAAACCGATGATCGAGGCCAAGGTCATCATCTGCGCGTCGGCCTTCGCAAGGATCGCACCGATGCTCTCCCTGGTGGGGAACGCGCTCGCCACGCTCAGGGCCATCGCTTCGCGGTAGGCCTTGGACAGCAAGGGCGTGACGGTCTGAGGCGTGACATAGGCTATTGACAAGCTCAGGCCCAGAGCGTTCCTGGCGGCCAGACCAAGCAAGTTGGTGTAATAGTCCGCCGGGACGTTCAGGACGTCCTTCCCGTAGAGCACCCCGTCCTCGAAGGCGGCCCTGAGGTCCATGCCCACGATCATGGGCAGGATCTCCAGCTTGGCCAGTACCTTCGCCACCTCCTCGGGGACGGGCTCGCCCTTGGGGACGAGGACCTTGTCCTTCTTGATTATGATCTTCCCGGACTCTATGGCCGCCGGGATGCCTGCCTTCTGCAGCTCCCCGATGATCGGGCCGGGCTTGAATGGGGTCTCCCCCGCCTTCACCACTATGTCCTCCGGCGCTATGTCCCCGGGCTTGGCCGGGGCCGGGGTCTTGGTGCCCTCCATCTGGCGGAACAGCTTGAACGGGTTCTCGTCCGTAGTGACGATCGCGCACTGTCCCTCCACCATCCGCCTCAGCTGCTCCAGGCCCGGCCGCTTCTTGGCGGCCTCGGTGATGGCCAGGTCCATGAGGGTGTTCCTGGTCATGCTCACCTCGGCCTTCCCGCGCAGACCGGCGCGCATGGAGATCATCTGGGCGGCGGGAATGCCGTGCAGATCGACTATCCCGACAACCTGGCTGTTGACCATCTGGTCGACCAGCCCCTGCACCCTCTCCCTCTTCCATTTCGCTACGTGTGCCATGGTCGGAGCCTCCTCAAATCACCTTCTCGGAGGGTCCCATGGTGGTCTTCACGAAGGCGGACCGGATGTTCATGGTGCCCTTCTCGAGCTTGGTCGACAGCCTCTTGACGATCTGCTCGATGTTGTCTGCTATCTCCTCTGGCGGCATGTCCGTGGTCCCGACGGCGGTGTGGAACGTCAATCTGTCCCGGCTCCTGACCGGAACCGACCTGCGCAGGTTGTCGATCATGGGCTTGGGGTCCGCGCCCGGGGGGATCGGCTTCGGCATCTTCCCGCGGGGACCAAGCACTATGCCCAGCCTCTTACCGATGGTGGGCATCAATGGGGCCTCCGCAATGAAGTACTCGAACTCGGTGGCCATCTTCTTGGCCTGCTTCTTGTCATCGGCGATGGTGCCCAGCTCCTCCACGGACACGACCCGGTCGGCCACGTCCTTGGCCTTGAGCAGCATCTCTCCACTGCCGATGACACAGACCTTGATGGGCTTTCCCCTCCCGTGCGGCAGAATGATGTCCTCCTGGATCCTGTTCTTGGGTATGGACATATCGACGTCCTTCAGGTTGATGGACAGGTCGACCGTTTGCACAAAGTTGCGCTTTGGAGAACGCTCCAAGGCTTTCTTAACGGCCGTAACGATTGCTTTATCTGCCAATTCGATCCCTCCTGTAGTTCCATCGAGCCTACGAAGGCTCTCCTACAGTTTGGTGAAGCCCCCTAATCACCCTGCCATTTATAAAGATATCGTAAAACAGGGGAAAGGCGTTTGGGGCGGAGGGATCTCAGCCCTGCAGCTGGGCATCCCATTTGCCCGCCCTGATCTCCGCCTGGATGTCCTTGGCCTCCTTGCCCTCCACGGTAATGCCGCAGGAGGCGCAGGTGCCGATGACCTCCATGACCCTCGCCTTGACGTCGGCGCCGGTTAGGGAGTCCTGCTTCATGTGGGCGACCTTCTTGGCCTGCTCGATGGAGATGTTACCGACCTTGGCGGCCTTGGGGGCCCCAGCGCCCTTCTCGATGCCCAGCTCCTTGAACAGCAGGGCTGAGGTGGGCGGCGTGCCGACCTTGATCTCAAAGGTCTTGGTCTTCTGGTCGATTATGACCTTCACCGGGACCTTCATGCCGGCGAACCCCTTGGTCTTCTCATTGATCGCGCTCACGACCTGAACGACGTTTATGCCCGTCGGGCCCAGGGCGGGCCCCAGCGGCGGACCGGGAGTGGCCTTTCCGCCATCCACTAGCACTTCGATAGTCTCTGCCATTGTATCATCTCTCCTTCTCGAGGACCCTCACGCTGTCCCCGCGGACGGTGACGGGGATGGGGACGGTGGCCTCGAAAAGCTCCACCGTGATCTCTTCCTTGCTCTCGTCGATCTTCTGCACGCGGGCCTTCTCGCCCTTGAAGGGGCCGGCGACCAGCTCCACGACGTCCCCTTCGGATATCCCAGAGACCAGGGGCTTGGGGGTCAGGAAGTGCTCTATCTCTGAGAGCTTGGTCTCCCCGGCCACGAGCCCCTTGGCCTTACGCACCCCCCGGCAGGTCTCCCTGACTAGGTCCGTGTTCATGGCCTCCATGAACACGTAGCCGTCAAGCTTACCCGGGGCGAGCAGGGCGAAAATGCCCTTATCCCCGGCCTTGGCCTTGCCGGCCACCCCGTCCACGACCGCCCTCTCATGCCCTATGGAGGTCTTCAGGATCAGGATGGACTGCATGGTGTTGGCGAAGAACTCCATGGCGCCGCATTCCTGCCCCTCGGCGAAGACCTGCATCTTGATGTGAACGCTATCGTCCAGACGCGCCCCGCGCGGGGCCTCCGCTGCCAGTGTCAGCTCCTTCCCGCCGAGCCCCTCCATGTTGAACTCGATGTCCGGAGGGGTCAGCTTGGCGCTCTCCCACAGCTTTCCAGAGGTGTCGGAGATGCTCACCTCCCACTCAGGCGAGTCCTCGCTGCCGTAGTCGATGGTCAGAAGGACCCGCACCTTCATCTTGTTCGCCTGCTGGGGCTTGAGGACCAGCTTCCAGACGGCGCTGCTTCCGGCGGTCACCCTCTGGGCGCCGCTCTCCCCTGAAAGGGTGAGCGGGGCGTTCCCGAACTGCGGGGATTGATTGATTTCCTGATCGTTCATCTGCAGCCCTCCCGGGATCAAAGGCCGAGCCATCCCGGAAGCCGGGTCACCAATATGTATATGGCGAAGCCAAGGCCGCCAATGAGGAAGAGGCCTAGGCCGGTGATCATGACCGTCTTGGAGTACTCGTCCTTCGTTGGCTTTCTGGCCATCTTCAGGACGCGGCCGTACTTGCCCTTGCCAAGCAGTCTGACCCGTTCCTCGATCCTCTTTTGGACCTCCCAGGATTTGTCGACAATGTCCATTTGTACGCACTCTTGGATTACGCCCTAATCCTTCCTTATAAATAATCCTTTCTTTACCGGATGAAGTCCACCGTCATCCCCTTGGGCGCGGCGGTCTCCTTCGGTCCGAGGATGTACTTGGACTTGACCCCGGTGATCACGACCATCACCCTGATCTTGTTCTCCAGGGCCGGGTCGACGGAAGCGCCCCAGATGATCCTCGCGTTGGGATTGACCTTGCTCTGAATGACCTCGGCGACCTTCTCGGCCTCGCTGACGCTCATGTCCTCACCGCCCGTGACATTGATGAGCACCCCATTGGCGCCAGTGATGTCCACGTCGATCAGCGGGGAGTTGATCGCCTCGTCGATGGCCTGTTCGACCTTGTCCTCGTCCTCGCCCTCCCCCAGGCCGATCATGGCAACGCCTCCGCCCTTCATGATGGTCTTCAGGTCGTTGAAGTCCAGGTTGACCAGCCCGGGCCGGGTGATCAGCTCCGTTATCCCCTTGATGGACCGCATGAGCACCTCGTCGGCCACCTTGAAGGCGGCGTTGATTGAATAGCGGGGCACGAGCTCCAATAGCTTGTCGTTGGGGATGACGATGACCGTATCCGCCACGGCCCGCAGGCGCTCCATGCCCCATTCGGCGTTCTCCGCGCGGATCGATCCCTCGGCCTTGAAGGGGGAGGTGACGATGGCGATCGTCAAGGCCCCCATCTCCTTTGCCAGCTGGGCGATGTAGGGGGCAGAGCCAGTGCCGGTGCCCCCTCCCAGGCCCGCGGTAATGAACACTATGTCCGCTCCCATCAGCACCTTGCGCAGCTCCTCCTCGGCCTCCCGGGCGGCCTCCTCTCCCACCTGGGGGAGCGATCCGGCGCCCAAGCCCTTGGTGCTTCGGCGGCCGAGCAGGATCTTCTTGTGGGCCCTAGTGATCAGCAGATGCTGCGCGTCGGTATTGACGGCGTACAGCTCAGCGTCCTTGATGCTGCTGGCATACAGACGGTCTATCGTATTGCAGCCTCCACCACCGCATCCAAGGATCTTGATGTTGGTCTTCAGGCTCAACAGGATCTTTTCCAGCTCCTCATCCTCGGCCGTCTGGGCCTTGAATGTGTGCATGCTAGCCTCGCTTGCTGGACCGGCTCGGGACATGGCGTCGCTGATGAATGACTTCATGGAGGGGGCCTCGAACGGAAGCGGCTGGCGGCTGAAGCCCTCGGCTGCTCCGCGTCTAAAATACATGAGGCAATGTAGATTTTAATACATTTCGGTGCCATCAGCGAATTACAATTCAATTCAATGAATATATGTAAGGATTTATCGTTCAATCCATTCAATTATTTTCTATAAAATAAGATTCTTTATAGAATATTTTATTTGTTTGATGTATATATTAAATTACAAAATGTATTTTGTATTTTACAAAAAGTAAAGATTAATATTCAAAATGTAAATATAGCTTGACATAAGAGGGCGATATGAAGAACCGATTGAGGATCTACCGCACCATGACCAATCTCACACAGGAGGAGCTGGCGGAGAGGCTGGGCGTCACCCGGCAGACCGTCATCGCCATCGAGAAGGAGAGGTACGACCCCTCGCTGGAGCTGGCGTTCAAGATGGCGCAGCTCTTCAAGGTGGCCATCGAGGATATATTCCAATTCGAAGGATGAACGGGGGTTGCCCCCGGCATGGTATCAGCGGATGAAGTCCAGGTCGACCTTCTTCAGTTTGTCCGTCTCGTTCGGGGCGCCCAGGATCTGCTTGGATTTGACCCCGGCAACGACGACCATGACACGGATGGTCTTCTCAAGGGTCGGGTCGACCGCGGCGCCCCAGATTATCCTGGCCGTGGGGCTGACCCTCCGCTGCACCTCCTCGGCTATGAACTCCGCGTCCGAGATGGTCATGTCCGGCCCGCCGATGACGTTCACCAGGACGCCGTTGGCCTCGGTGATGTCAACCTCCAGCAGCGGGGAGCTGAGGGCGCGCTCGATCGCTTCCTTTGCGCGGTCCTCAGCGTGGCCGTCGCTCTCTCCCAGGCCGATCATTGCTACGCCAGCACCTTTCATGATGGTGCGGACGTCATTGAAGTCCAGGTTGACCAGACCAGGCTTGGTGATGAGTTCGGTTATGCCCTTTATGGCCTTGGTGAGGACCTCGTCGGCCATCTTGAAGGCCTGGTTCAGTCCCAGCCGGGGATACAGCTCGATGAGCTTGTCGTTCGGGATGACTATGACGGTATCGGCGGCGCTGCGCAGCCGCTGCAGTCCCCACTCCGCGTTCTCCATGCGCATCCTGCCCTCGCCCTTGAACGGGGTGGTGGTGACGGCGATGGTCAAGGCCCCCATCTCCTTGGCGATGTTGGCGACCACGGAAGCGGAACCGGTCCCGGTGCCGCCGCCCATGCCGGCTGTGACGAAAACTATGTGGGCATCAGCGACCGCCTTCCGGATCTCCTCCTCGGCCTCCCGGGCAGCCTGTTCGCCCACCTGCGGAAGCGCCCCGGCGCCCAAGCCCCGGGTGCTCCTCCGCCCCAGCAGGATCTTGTGATGGGCGCGGGTGGTGAGCAGATGCTGCGCATCTGTGTTGGCGGCATAGGTCTCCACGCCGGAGATGTTCTCCTCGAAGATGCGGTTGATGGTGTTGGAGCCCCCGCCCCCACAGCCCACGATCTTGATGTTGGTCTTAAGTCTCTGCAGGAGCTCGATGAGTTCGGCGTCCGTGGAGTCCAACTGCTGATATCCGAAATTCGGGGCAGGCTCCGCCCTTACTGGAGCTGTATCCTTCGCCAAAGCTTCCTCAACAAGCGATCTCATGAACCATCCCACCCTCTTGCCACGAACTTCCCACGATTTGTCCCCCCATATGCCATCTCTATTAAATATTGTTGTTCCTCCATTGTTGTTCCTCCCTGGTGCAATGGCCGTTCGTTGGGCCGAGCGGCATTACGGCGTCGATGTGCCCGGGCCCTCGAAGAAGGCGCCGCGGGCGATCGCAAAGGCCATCGCAAGACATGGGCGACCGGACGGAGGGCGCGCAGCTTGACGAGGGGGCGTCACCCTCGCCCCCTGCAAGATAAATTATTACGTCCACGCACGAATGTAAGGAGCATGGTCTACCGCGTATCGGCCACGTTCAGGGGGAAGGTGCAGGGCGTCTACTTCCGCCAATACGCCCGACGGTGGGCGGAAATGCTCTCTCTGAGCGGGTATATAAGGAACATGCCTGACGGTTCGGTCCTAGCCGTCTTCGAAGGACAACGAGGGGCGGTCCAGGAGATCATCCGAAAGCTTAAGGAGGAACATCCCGCCGCCACCGTGACCTCCGTGGACATCAAGGTCGAGGAGCCGGAGGGCCTCGAAGGGTTCAAGATAGTGCATTAGCCGATCGTGATCCCGTAGACCCTCTCCGGGTTGTCCTTGTTGACCTTCCATAGTACCGATGGGTCGGTCCCCTTCTCCACCAATTGCCGCATCCGCTTCGGCACGGTGGTGATCGCCAGCACCGCCCCCGGCCTCTCCAGGTCGTCCATGAAATCGGTCTCCAGGAGGAAGCGGTCCCCTTTGGCCAAGGCCTCCTGCACCATTGGCCGGGTGGCCAGCACGGAGGGGTAAAGCCCCCGGCTCTCATGCGGGGCGACCAACGGCCCGCAGTAGTGCTTGACCACCCTCTCCCGGGGCAGCCCCACCCTGTCGGCCATCGCCCCCAGCTCCTCCATGCTCGCCGGGGTGGCGCTCTCGGCGTGGACGACCACCGGGCACCCGCACTCCTTGGCCAGCTGCATGCCGTACGCCAATATGGCGTTCGAGGCGGCCATCACCTCATCGGGAACGGGAAAGTGCGGGCGGCCTATCTCCCCCAGCGCTATCGCCCTCCCCTCCCGGACCAGGGACGCGGCGATGTCCATCCCCCCCTTCATCACCTCCACCGCCCTCTCCAGGGGCATCGCCTCGGCGAGCTCAAGCAGCTGAACGGGGTACGGTCCCAGGGTAGCGAAGGCGCCCGCGCCGGCGGAGCGGGCGCCCTCGACCATCCTCAACGTGATCCCATAGGCGCTACGAAAGTCCTCCGCGCTCCGTACCGGGGCCTCCTGGTACGGCATATGGCTCACGATCAGATGGGTGCCGCCCGCCTTGAGGAAATCCTTTACGCCCTCGACGTTCCGCCCTCTCGGCTGAAGGTGGACATGGTTGTCGAGGACCGGGAACTCGAACATCACCTCAGCAGGCCCGCCGCCTTCAGCTCCTCGGTGATCTTGTCGACCGCTGCGCCCACGTCCTCCACGTGCTTGGCGCCGGTGCACACCAGCTTGCCGGAGCCGAACAGCAGGACGACGACCTTCGGGGAGT